>Ga0131853_10017297_pt1 | contig 13131 bp, 7 predicted proteins | sample TergutLab28metaG_FD_92764 | JGI IMG/M metagenome (GOLD analysis project Ga0131853, IMG submission 92764) | Labiotermes labralis P1 segment gut microbial communities from Petit-Saut dam, French Guiana - Lab288 P1 (version 2) (version 2) | ecosystem: Host-associated > Arthropoda: Insects >...
GTATGACATACCATTGCTGTGTGTACAGTGAAAAACTCCTGATGATGGACAGAGGAACTGTCAGAAACATGTAGAGTTTTATTCCAAGAATAAATTTGAGAAATTAGTGCATCTAGTTGGTTTTATTATAAGAATTTATCACGCAGCACGGTCACCTGAATGTCAAATTTGTGTAAACCTTCTACCACTAAAATGCTGCAGTTTGTTACACTTACCAATACCTATAAATTAATAATGATTACAAACACTCACCAATTTATGTACATAATTTCTACCAGACCAATTTTCAGAGTATGCTAAAATTCTGAGATGTAATTTCAAAGATTCACGTCTGCCATTTTTTAATTGTTAACATGCAAACAGTCTTTCGTGTAGAACTTGTTGATATAATCTGTTTCTATACCAAATTTCGCATGCCTGGATCTACAAGCTGTTATCACTGTGAAAACAAACACTAAATAATCTGTAGTTCTATAGTTGCCATGTGCAGTCCACAAAAATGTATTAAGAAAGAACTGCAGATCTTTTTAAGTTCTACTGCCACACAGAATTTCAGGATGCAACATTAACACTGTTACTCGTGTCACTGAGTAAACATATCACCACGTTTTATGTAATAAAGGAACTTTTTTCAAGCAGGTGGGTAATCTCTAGTGGTATATTGTTTAAAGTACATCTAATGCAATATGTGAAAGATAACATAATGTAATATATAGGAAGGAGTAATGACATATGGAGCTAGATGTTAGCAGCAAATTCAATGGCTGTTTTTCATGTAAAGGTATGGTTACTTAATTGGGTATACTTTTTAAGAAACTGTTTCATTGCAGTGTTTCCCTGGAGATGGTAAACTGGCAGTACAAGATAAGGAATTAAAACATGACTATTTAAGTACCTTGATGTAATTTATGAATTCCTGAAGCAAACTGTTCTGTTCTTCTTCTCCATCTTCTTCATAACCTTCCTCCTCCACACTAAATGCAGCTTTCAGTTTTAAATATTCTTCATGTTCTTGACGTTCCTTTTCCAAACGTGCTTTCATTTCTGCTTCAAGGCGTTGCTCTTCTTCTTGCTTTTCCTTCTCTACAGCCTTCAGTCTCTCCTCCTCTTCTTGTTCTTGTCGCTTCTTCTTTTCCTCTCTGGATTTCTCCTCTGCCTACCGACAAAGCATAGAAGCAATGCCCTGTGCACACATGCATATGCAGAAGGGATTTTGAGAAACTATTTATCTTGCTAATGGTTTTTCTATAGGGTGTGTTAACTGATAGTAAATTTCCTGTATTCTGTAAGGATATTTACTACAATTTAATGATTCCCTTGAACTGAACTTAAGAAACAAGGAAGGCATGCATGTTTAACTGCCTCCCTGAACTATTCTGGGTTGACAAATTTTGTGAGAAAATATCCTGAATTAACTTTGGTATTCTAGAACTAAAGTAGAGCCTTTTTTTTTTTTTGTATAAAAACAATAAATTTAGTATAATGTACCTCTCGCTGAGCTTTACGCTCAGCCTTTGCTTCCAGCTTTGCTCGTTTTTTGGCTCCAATTTTCCCATCTGACAATTCAATGTCTGCACCCAGGTTTTGTACGACTTCGTCCTGTTCTATTTCATTCTCAGGATGAGCTAAACAGAAAGACATTCATGTGACAGAAAGCAAGTGTAGTTCTCTTGTTCTGGATTCTTTGCAGGCTGAAAGGAGGGAAAACTGTTCTATACTTGTAATTAGTTTCATCTTAAGACTCAAAAAATCTGCAAGTGCAGGTGGAGATGTATTTTGTTCTGTGACCAACTTTCACATACATTAAAGTGCAGTTAAAATAATTTTTGTTTTCACAAATCCTTGGTTCATAACTGCATGATCTCACAATATATGCATTAAATTACATTCCAGCATGAAATGACATATTACAAGCACATAAATTTGGAAATGAATGCACAAACACTCAGCAACAACAATGAAATTTTATCATGTGTACATCTAGTTTTGAAGATTCATTATTTTACTGTGCTTCAAGGAGCTATACAGTAACTTTAGTACCATTATTACATTTGCCACCTAAATGGGAAGACGGCTGATACCACCAGTATGATTTCACATTTAGTAGTTTTGGTAGTAATATGACAATCATCAAGAATGCAATAGGATCATTACCGACTGCCCTCAGTCGTGCTCTCGCATTACGTGCGCCAACTGCCCTTCTTGGAATTTGTCGCTCATGACCCTGTGCCACAGGTACGCCCCTCGCAGGTGCTGTTTCTGGAACTGATTGATGCACGTATATATCCAAGACAATCCTGGGTAATTTGCACCGATTAAAATGTTGAATATCCCTCACTCTGACGAATATGCGAGTTTAATATACTTCGCAAAACATCTTATGCGCTGCTTGCGTGTGTTAAAAATATGTGGTACGTGTTTTTGATACTAGGTTACCATCAAATAACAGAATTCAGTGATAGGTTACACTGTTTAGAATAATTTATATTAAATTGGGCATGTTCACCCTTACACAGATATCTTTTGCTATCCTGCCAGAACGAACATTACTTCCTGTGGACCTATCTCATACATGCCCCCAATATTTCTACGTACGACTCTCCTTAACCTTACACTGAGATCTGTCACTGTGCTGATTTAGGTTTATAACAATACCTTTAACAGTACGCTGTTTAATAAGTGCAACAATGCATATAACAACAATTAAGCCAGAAGCAAGTGAAAGTAAAAAAATTATATCCATCCTCTGTATGGTACTGCTTTACTACTACATCTGTGTGCTCTACACCACCATCATTTTGATGTGTATGTTGGCAGCATTGACTGACGTACACTCAAGAGAACATTTATGAATGTAATATATAGTTTAAAGTAATGTAATAATTTTTACGACATATTTACGCACAATTTAAATCATTCAGTATTATAATGGTTTTAATCTTTAGTATCTTTTCTGAGAAAGTATATAAAAACATGATTACTGTGACTTTATTTCCGGTGAATGACGTGTGTCGGTCGTGTTTGTTTTCGGGTGTAGAGATTCCGTTTTCAATATGCTAAAATTAATTAGTATTTTAACAGGATATATAGTACTGTTGCTTCCAGTATGTTCGGCATTATATTTTCATATAGCGGAAACTGAGAGAAAGTGCTTTATTGAAGAAATTCCAGATGAGACGACTGTTATTGGTGTGTAATGATGTTGGAAAGCATTTTAATGTACTTCATTTGAACATAAGAAATGCAGTAGATTTGATGTGTGTAAAATTTTGAATTTGCAGTCAATTATAAAGTGGAGCTGTATGATCCAAAGACTGGCGGTTTTATGCCTTCAAGTCCCGGAATTGGTATGCATGTAGAAGCACGGGATCCTGATGATAAGACAATACTTTCGAGAGTAAGTGGTCGTCATTGTACGCCGTCGTGTTGTAAACTTCACATTTCATTCATTACAAATGTACGAATAATTATTTGAAATTTATTTTGCAGGTTTACAGTTCTGAAGGAAGGATATCTTTTACATCCCATACTCCAGGTGAACACATTATATGCCTTTATTCCAACAGCAGTAACTGGTTTAGTGGTTCACAGTTGGTAAGTGAAGAACTGACAGTTGATACCTTTAGAGTGCAGGAAAAGAATGAGAATAATCTCTTGTTTTTAACACATGTAATTTCTGCAAATACAATCCTGGAATGTAGAAAGGCACAAACTGCCTTGCACCTGAGGGACCCATGAACAAACCATAATTTCTTATCCTTGTGTATGTGAATAAAACAGGTGTGCAACACATAAACTTTCCACTGGGTAACTAAAACTGTGTACTATAAATTATATAAGTTAACAAGCATTAGTGATGTCAGGCATCAATGGCAGGTGTTCACATGATAGACTTCTGGGTTATGACATCATGTAGGTTAAGAAGTTGGTTCTCACGTTCCTCAGAAGTTCCAGAAGAAATTCATCTGACATGGCATAGTAACATAGAAAACACTTATGCATCAGTCACTTTCATAAAAAGGATCAGGGCGTGGGCCATTTAATTAATAAATGCAAGGTGAATTCTTTGAACATAGTACTGGAATGATGCTGAATATAGATAAAAAATTAAAAAAATGACAGTAATATAATGAACATATTTGATGTGGAATTGCTAGCATTCAGTGACTTTGTATAAAAGCACATATACACATTCATTCAGTGTTGAATATGAGAGGTTTTTTGTTCTGTCCCATAGATGTGTACAGTAATCAGAAATTAGAAAGAATGAGAAGTGTACCAAGTTAATAATGTAACATTCACACTTGTAAGAGTGGCATGTCAGGTTTGCCTTGCCCACCCTGCCCTTGTACAGGGTCTGTCAACAGCCCACTTCAACCTCATCCCAGCAGTAGAAGACAACTGTATGTCCATTTGGATGTATATTGTTGCCCTCTTTTTTATTTTCCAGCGTGTTCATCTAGATATCCAAGTGGGAGAGCATGCAATTGACTATGCAAATGTGGCTCAGAAAGAGAAGCTTTCTGAACTCCAGCTTAGAGTGAGACAACTTCTGGATCAAGTGGAACAAATAACTAAAGAACAAAATTACCAGAGGGTAAGCTTTGACATTTAGTGGTATGAGGTTGAACAAAGTCTTGCAACACAATTTTTAAATTGCTAGTAATTTAGTAATTCTTTTAACATACTCATAGGATAACTAGATGTATCTATTACACCTCTTATTTTGCTGCATAATCTCTAACTTCAAAAGACTTGTGCCAGCAAGAAACAATAGCAACTGTTCCCTTCTTGTGCCAGTTTGAATCATGTACTCACAGCCACTTTTTCACTTCTTCAGTAATGTTGTCATCACTCCCAAATCTTTTCCAACAGATGGCATCTTTGAGGGCTCCAAAGAGGTGGAAATCTGAGGGAGCAAGATCTGGGGTGTTTGGTGGTGGTTGCAGAACAATCCATCTGAGTTTTGAGATTTCTTCCCGTGTTTTCAAACTTGTTTGTGGTCATGCATTATATGCTGAAGGAGGATTCTGGCAACATTTTTGTGAGGCTGAACGCTTGTGAAATGCTTCTGCAAGGTTTTAAGAGTCTGAATGTATGGATCTGAGTTAATGGTTTTACCACATGGCATAATGTCTATCAAACTCACCTGGTATTCATCCGAGAAAGCATTGAACAGTACCGTGACTTTTCCAGCTGAAGGAGTAACCTTAAACTTCTTTCAATAAGTTGGATGATACCATTCTGTTGACTGTCTTTTGTCTATGATTCAAGGTGATAGATTCCTGTTTCATCCCCAGTGATGATCCATGACGATAAGTTTTTTCCCTCAGCCTCATAATGGAACAGCAAATCTGAATACACGTCTTTCTACACAGGTTGATGATAGTTGGTTAGGCCACTCTCTTTTGAATATCCCAAGGAATCAGTAATGTTTCCACAGTTCCCTTGAATATTGAGAGCTCAGTTGTGATCTTTATGTTTGTAATCTGTCTGTTATTTCAAATGAGTTCTTCAGCAGACTGAAGCAATATCTGAGTGAGTGCTGTTGTTGGCTGGCCAAGGTGATGTGCATCATTGAGCTCTGTGTGGCCTTTCTTAGAATCTGCAAATCATGAAGGCCAGCACTTAACAGTGCTTCTTTCCACAGCCCTGGCATTATATACACTTTTTAACTGCTTGTGGATGTTCATTATTGATTTCTCTGCTGCAGGAAATTCAGTAACAGTGCATTGTTTAAAACATACATAACCATACCACACCATTTTGATGATTTGCTGCATATGCATAAGAAAATGTATTGTTCACTGGTGCTATGGTAGCAAGCAGGATGCTCAGAATTAACCACAGAAAAAAATGGCAGATATTTCCTGTTGATTTTGAGAGAAGTATAGCAGGTGTTGTAAAACTTTTTGAGCATCCCTTGTATTGTTTCTTCGTTGTGACCTCAGTGCAGTATAATTTTTCTCGATTCACTTAGCAATAGGTAACTGAGAATAATTCAAAATTGTGTTTATAAATCTATGGTGCTCTTGAACTGTAATGTGCCTATGAAGGTCATACATGCCCTATTAAGTTTATATTTAGCAAGAGTTTGTTCAGAATTAGCTTTTACAGTGACAGTATTACTGACACTAGTAACCAAATAACACATGGAATGAATCCTTAGTGCTTGATCCAGTACATTTGGCAGTTATCCTATCTAGGCTATGGGCTGGATGTTCAAGGGTTCGAGTTCTGGCAGGGGCATCATGTTTTCCTCTTCTTCAAAATGTCCAGACTGGCTCTGTGGGCCACACAGTCTCCTGAGTTGCTACCAGGGGCTGTTCCCTTCAGGGCAAAGTGGCAAATGTATGGGACTGTCCAGTCACCACTGCCTAGTGCTGAGGTTAAGAACAAGTAGGGCTAGCTATACTTCCACTCCTTTATGAGCCTTCATGGGGTGCACAGGTACAACTTTACTTTCCCCTTCCCTGAAACGTAGAAACACGCCTTTTCCATAAAAAATTCCATTTATTAAAAATAAATAAATATCTTTAATTTGTTGCTATTGATTATGAGCTTATCAGCTCCAATACCAACGGAATTGCAACACTACAGTAATTCTGACCCTTGGAAATGTACGCTCACAGTATGTGGTGACTTGACAGCATGATAATGAGAAAAAGGGAAATGAGAATGAAGTACTGAACGTAACAGTTAACCTTCATTACTGCTATTAAAGCCACCTGAACTAATTGTATTGTAGCAAATGATAGTGTTTGTGAGTGAGGGTACTGTATTTAGGGAAGTGAAAGTAACGAAAGATGGAGCTGGTGTGCACAGCGATAGAAAGTCACAGTTGACGCGAGGTCTCATATTTGATATGCCGTCTACATTTTGTTTCCTAGAAACAAGAGCATGAATGTTATGTGTGGTCAGACTCGTAATGTATGGACATGAAAAGCATTACAAAATTGTCTAACCGAATTGTACACAAGAATCGTTTGATATATATTGTTTGGAGTCCCACCAACTGCAGAGGTCTGTATGAGGTAGAATCAGTTAACTGTTTTGTGGGACATGAAGCTGCATACCAGAGTAATTGTGTGTAGTACCCATAATTAGAGGTTGACTGAGTACATCAGATAGTCATGACATGTAGGTCTCACATAGCATAATTACTGAAGTGTGGTATAGTATTAGCACAAAGTACATAACTTAAAATGAATTTACTTAAGGTGTAATTCTGTTAAGTACTGTATCCACTCTTATAAAGTCCTCTTGAATGTAGGATATGATGCCTTTGCAAATTCTGTTTGCTTTTGTTACTTCCTGAATATATTGCACTTTGTTATTTGCTGTTGTTTGAGAATCATTTAATTTCTTCATGCAGTATCGGGAGGAACGTTTCCGGCAGACAAGTGAGAGCACTAACCAGAGGGTCCTGTGGTGGTCTATTACACAAACATGCATTTTACTAGTCATGGGAGCCTGGCAAATGAGGCATCTTAAGAGTTTCTTTGAAGCAAAGAAGCTGGTATAATGTCCAAGGGATCAACAGAAGTGTCACATTGTAAATACATTCATGTTTGAAGTACTCTTGATAACAAATGTTACATTTGTTCGCGTACATTCAGTGAAAATGCAGCAGGTTTAAGGAATATGAAACAGCTGATAGCTGTGTAAGATGGACGTAAAGTATGCAAGAACAAATGGCATGCTGGTGCGCTTGTTTCAGCAGCTTTAGGATTAGTCCCTTTTTGTCCTTTGAATTGTCCTGTTCTTCTCAACCAGTATGATGTTTCTTTTGGTTGTAGAGTAACATAATGACATAACCAACGAACTATGTGTATTTTGTGATAGTACAGTCAAGCACATCACCACAGTATAATCAATTGGGCAACAAGTTTCAACTTCCAAGCCATCATCAGACTTTATATCTTTAAGAACTATCAATAAAACTTTGACAGTAACCAGGCATGATCTCATCCTTGTACAGAAATTGTCAAAATATTAATAAGAATATAATAGATATTAAAATATAAAATTAATTGGAGGGTATAAGTGTATAAAATCTAAATATATATCAGTTTTTGTTGGCAGCAATAAATTTTCCCGGGTGGTACACACGCAAGTTGTAATTTTTTGAGGCACGTGACTAATTTTTAGATGTGAAATACTGATTACTTTTTTGATTGTGGTGTATTAAGATTGCCAATATTGATGTATTCTGAGGGCTTCCTAGTAATAAATCTCCTTCTCATTTATGGTTTTTACAACAGCTGTACAATCACGAAATACATATTAATTAATAACACAAAGGCTGTGTAACACTTTGAGAGTGCAACCAACCATAGCTTTTAGTACACCCTCAGCAATCTTTAGACACTGAAAAAAAAAATTCATCAAATGTGTGCGTACATTTTCTTGTATTGAATAAAATATATAGTTAATTCTATATTATTATATTAGAGCTGCATGGGATGTGGAATTAAAGGTGTAGAAGCCAGATCTTTGTCAGTGTGGTTGTTTTTATGCAGCAGTCCCTTGTTGAAAAGAGGGATACCTTCTCTCATCTGTAATGTTTATTACCAAGAAACCCATCAAGCCATTGTCATATTCATAGTGAAAATGATCAGAATTATTAAGAAAAAATACCTCACGCACCTTTGTCCACACCATTATGTTTATTACATTTAGTTGTAAACAGATCAGTTCCTGGTTTGAGTTACAGTTATTTTTCCTCACTGATAATGATACGAGAGACAACTGTTAACACTGGCCAGGTGACATGGTGACTTTGGAACCAAGGGAAGTTGCAAGTCATAACAGGGAAGTTTGAAATTTCAGGATTTGTATAAGTGGTATTCTGTTAAGGACACTTGTAGCTTTAGAATGAATTAGACATTGGTTTAAGGGACTTTGTGCCCTTTGAGAATTTTGCATTCAATAGCGAGAGTTAATGGACACTAGACATCTAGTCCATGTCAGGTTGGTACAGAAAAAAAATGTTAGTATTTGGATAAGATGGAAATCAGAAATGAGCAACTGATTGTGTTCACTGCAACTGTGAACTACCTTAGTGTAGAGGGCTTTGAGAAATAAACTTGACATCCACCATTCTGTACTTCTTTATTTCTAATTTGTGCATTCACCTTGGTACAATGCTCGAGGTTTTACCACGAGTTCAGTCCAGTGCTGAAACTAGTGAAACAAGGTTTCAGTACTGTTGTAAAAATGGAAGCTTTGATATGAACTAATGCTACTGTAGTAGTAGTATGTAGCTTACACTCTTTATTCCATTTGTATGGTGTGGTGTTTTTGTAAGGCAGTGTTGATGTACCTTGACATTCTGAAACAAACAGGCTGTGGAAAATAGTACTTTTTATGCAGTGGTATGATTCTTGTTAAGACTTCATGCAGTACGAAAGGACATGAAGTAAGTTACGAGGAAGACGTGTGAAAGAATTTACCAGCTGATATTTTAGGGAGTAAAATTCTGTGCTGAGACGGAATGAAATTTGGAGATGGGGCAAATGAAGGTGAGTTACAGTAAGCAACTCCATGCAGATTCATATACTGGATGTGCACAATAATGAATTTGATAGATAGTACTGAAAGGTATTCCCATTACTGCTGAGTATACCATAAAAAAATTTATCTTCTTATAAGTATTCTTGAGAAATCACCAGGCAAAAACGTAGAAAAGGAAATTTTTCCAGTATAACAAGGGGGCAACTCCAGGTGAAATATCAATCAGGACTGTTTTATGTGTGAAGCACTTGTATGAACTTAGAAATCTGTGAGTTTTTTTCATAATGTGGTAGGTGACAAGGCATCACTGTGAATGGTATTTGTTAAACCAACCAGACACCCTATTTGACTCAAATTCCTGGTTTTATTTGCACATTTTACTTTATGTATGCTGTGGCCCTCAGTGGTTTTCTATGCAATGAACAGACTTTCTGTAAGAACAGTACTACGCAATGGGATGAATAGTCTTGTTAAAATTTTCTGGGTATTTTCATGCCAGGTTTTGTCTGCATTAGAATTTATGTTTTCAAATTCTTTTCTCAGCATTAAATCCAGTACCTGGAATGTGCACATTGGTGACTGGAAATTGCAGATGTCTCTTCCAACAATATCCTAAAGATAAGAAAAGTATATTAAGGAACTGTATTTCATACTCTGGGATATGTTAGTTACATTTACAAGCAAGGTATCACAAACAAATGCAAAATAGTCTCTTTGATGGCAATGCTGTCCAATGTGGACTTCTGCCTACTTAATGGACTTCTCCCTGTCAGTTCTGTTCTTTGATCTCTCTAATTTGTAATTTTGCATGCACTAATATTTGTACACAATTCCACCATCTGTTTTTGGTCATCCTGTAAGTTGACTTCCCTGAGGATTATTGTTAAATACTTGACTTATGTTTCTTTTACTACCCAGAATGTGTTACACACAAAATTATATCTAAAAAGATCCTTTTCATTATGAGAACAATGTTTCCCTAACTTGCACTGCACGTGTTATGTATGTAACGTTTCAGCCTTTGTCTCCCTTTGGCAGTGGATTGGGTATATCTGGAGGGTCAACTTCAAGGGAAACTTGACATGAAGTAATTTTAGTTACAGATTCCCCCTTTTCTGCTAGAATGTCTTCAATGTTTTTCTTCTTATCAGAAAACCACTTCAGATTATCGGCAATCAAATGCTTAACACTGCATCCTTGACAACGCACAATCACAACCCCTTGTTGGTACGAAAGTTTCGATATGTGTGCTACATTACGCGTGTTGCATTTTTTGCATGTGAATATGAGCTGGAATCTTCCGGTTGCTTTGGGAGCCAAGGGTTTAGATGGACAATCGCCGTCTTTCGACTTCGGCTCATCAAAATCTTTGACACAGTCAACTCCAAATTGTACAGTATTTCTACCACTTGCACTACCCACTTCCAGTGATTCTTTATCCCTCTTCTTTTCGCAGCAGTGTATCACATCTTGGTGCAAATGGTGGCATCCACGAGGCGCAGGAATTGGCAACGTTCCTAACCTCAACAAATACTTTCTGGCGTACTGGCAATTGTCACTCCTTTTCACTGCTGTTGAAAATCCATTCAGCAAAAGTTTTGTTAGTGTTCGCCCAAGAAATAAAGTTACCTGATTATTAGTAAACATAATGTTAATATTACAGACACAATGTTACAAGTTTGATGTAAAAAATGCATCAACACGCACACGACACAGCTTGTGACGTAATTTTAAACTCGAATGGGAACTCTCGAATAATTCGATTGGTAGAAATTATCGAATAATCTGACTATCGAAAGAAGTCAATCGAATGAACGTGGTCGTGAAAATTCGATAATCAGTCACTTGCTGGTTACGAAATACCGGCCTAAGGAGTAAACGTGGTTGCACACCGGGTAGGGACAAGAAATTCTTTTTCTATTATTTAACACGTCCATACTGGCTCTGAGCACCGCCCAGCCACTTATTCGGTGGGTACTGTGGCTCTTTCCTAGGGAGTGAGGTTAACTATACGCATCTTTATTTAATGTCGAGGTTAAGAATACGTGGAGCCATACTTCCACTCCCCCTATGTTTTTATGGCGTGCACAAGGATTGCTTAAGTTTTTTATTCGTTGGGAACACGAATGGTTTTGATTATCACTTTGTACGTTTATTGCATATTGATTGTACTATTGTAGGACACGCTGATGATGGTCACAGAAGCGACCGAAACCTGTTGATGAATAGTAATATATGATAAAAAATGTATTTTACTGATGCGCATTTATTGGTACGTTGCATAATATAAATCTTCTGCTATAATTTTAGACGCTGTTGGTTTCTATTATTACGTACGTCTCCGTGCGAACCCAACATTTCTCGATATTTGACACAGACACTCCACCGCTTTATACGCTAGTTGCGTTCCAGAAGATTCGGGACTGGTCGGAATTAAGTGTGCGTATTATCAACTGCATATGTATATAGAAATCAGCCCAGTTGAAATCCATAAATGCAACACACAGGGACCTTGCATTTTTGAATTGTGTAACTTGAAATTGCGTAAGTCGGAGAGTGTCTTTATACATATATATATATATATATGTATATATATATATACACACACATTTTCTGGGTTAATGGGAGGTACGACGTAACAAGACAACTTAGCAGAAGTTGGTCGTAGGTGGGAGGAAAATTTTAAAAAGAGTCTCGAACAAGCAGGATGGAAAAAAGAATGGAGTAGATAAATCTAATTCTTTACTTTTCCAACTAATGCACACGAATTATATTAAATAATTATTAAAACATTTAAAATTATAACAGTTGCTCCAACATGTTTCGGTTTACACAAACCATCATCAGGGAGCTACAGTCTGTGCTTAGCCAAAATTACATTTCTGGTTCCAGTATACATGTCGGTATAGTTGTTTTCAGTGTCATGGCCGCATATAATTTGTGAGCATTAGTTGGAAAAATAAAGAATTTGTTATTATCAATGCACGGTGCAACCACGAAGATTAAATAAATCTAGTTCTGGATGTTGGCTAGTGGCGGACTGTTGTGAAAACGGCAATGAATTTGCAGGATCCGTAAACAGTGGGGACTTACTGAATAGCCCAACGACTGTTATTTTCATAAGAGGGACTGCCTTTCCTAGTTAGTTGTGCCTTTAACGACATTGTTGCTGTTTCTTTTTCAAACGATGGAAACGAGTGACTATAATTACATCACACTCGTTGACATATAATGATGCATTAGCTTCTGAAAAACATAGGTGAAACGCCGGGGATCTACGAATTGGAAATAAAACATTCGAAGCAGTTCAGAGCTTCCAGTACCTGGGAAATATCATTGGTAACACTAACAATAATAACAAATGCATAAAAGAGAGAATTATGATGGGAAATAAGGCCTAATATGCAAATAGACAACTGGTTAACAGCAGCCTCATATCAAGAAGCAGCAAGTTGCACATATACCGCACGTTGGTACGCCCAGTGGTTACCAATGGTTCAGAATCGTGGACACTCACCATGGAAGAGGAAAGAGCATTAGCAGTATTTGAAAGGAAAATGCTGCGGAAAATATACGGACCAATGAAAGAAAACGAATTATGGAGAATTCGACGAA
>Ga0131853_10017299_pt1 | contig 13130 bp, 7 predicted proteins | sample TergutLab28metaG_FD_92764 | JGI IMG/M metagenome (GOLD analysis project Ga0131853, IMG submission 92764) | Labiotermes labralis P1 segment gut microbial communities from Petit-Saut dam, French Guiana - Lab288 P1 (version 2) (version 2) | ecosystem: Host-associated > Arthropoda: Insects >...
ACAAAAGGAAGCGGAAAAGAAGTTAAAATACAAGAGTTTGTGTATAGAGATACAACGAATGTGGAACCTGAAATGTACGATCGTACCAGTAATAATTGGGGCCACTGGAATAGTAACGAGAAGCTTAAAGAAAAATTTGGAAACTATACCAGGAAAACACTCGATAGATTCACTACAAAAGACAGCTATACTTGGAACATCACACATAATAAGGAAAGTACTGCATTGTGATGCTTGAAGCCTGAGCGGTGGGGATCACCGCTGGTTCAAGAGAAGTACCAGGAAGAAATGCCTGTGACAGGAGACATGCATATTGTATAATAATAATAAGCGAACACAAAAGGGGGTTCTGGAAAATAAGTCAGACATTACAAAAAAAACAAAACAGATAAAAAATTGCTTACTATTAGATGTGGCAACATTATCAGATACGAACGTAACAGAAAAGAAGCCTGGAAAGAGCCTCAGACATAAAAATTTGAGTATACAAATTCAAGGAATGTAGAATATAAAAGGTATTGTTATACCGGTAATCACTGGGGCCACAAAAATAGTCACTGCGGTAAAAGGTCAAGCAGTCCCTTTACAGGCCTGGAGTGGCCCAGAGGTTTCCAGGAAGTTAAGGTTCCCAGATTTCGTGACAACGGCACGGGATGGTAGTAAGGTTGTCAGCCTTACGCACCGGCCGCCTTTAGCCCTAGGAAAATCCTCCTGGCACTCATTTCTGTTAGAGGCTGAGTCGACCCCAGGGCCATAGTGCGACCGGAAGGATTATGTCAATGAAAAAATTCCAATGACACCAGCTGGGATCGAACCAGCGACCTTCCGATTTGTAGCACAGTACCTTAACCACTATATATTATTATTATTATTATTATTATTATAAGATATGGATGTCTCTTGTCGCAGGCATTTTCTTCCTGGTACTTCTCTTGAACCAGCGGTGATCCCCACCGCTCAGGCTTCAATAATTTCCGTATTACGTGTGATGTTCCATGTAGTGAATCTATCGAATGTTTCCCTGGCACAGCTTCCAAATTTTTCCTTAAGCTTCTCGTTAGTATTCCAGTGGCTCCAGATATTACTGGTATAATCTTACATTTCAGGCTCCACATTCGTTGTATCTCTGTACATAAACTCTTGTATTGTAACTTCTTTTCCGCTTCCTTTGCCACATCTATCAGTGTGCATGTTTTCTCTTCTTTATTTTTAATTATTATATCTGGCCTATTTGCTGTAACTTCTGTCTGTGTGTAATTATTATTATTGTTGTTGTTGTTGTTATTGTTGTTATTATTATTATTATTATTATATTATTATTATTATTATTATTATAAGTAACGTACACTTTCAAGTGAAAACAGGTGTTCTGTAAAGACAGAATATACCCCTGTCCATTCCATTAAGAAGAAGAGGGAAAGCAAAGGTATAACTCCACTCACTCCTACCCTTGGTACCCCACAGAGGTGAGTGGTTATCTTGTCGCCTCGGCCACCTCACCACCAGGAAAGAACTCCGGTGTCCATTGAACAGGAGGTTGAGTAGGCCCTACAAGGGTCTTCTGTCAATTCTTTCAAGTGTTCTTATAAACAGTAAGAGATGAAAGAATGAATGGCTTCAGGTATCAACGGCAGTCATGTGACAGAACGATACAAATAATATAACGGAACGTGTGATTGCAAGCGCTGGGAGCAAGAACAGAGGAAATGCGTTAAAACGCTTCAGGCGAGATATTTCACTTCACCGACTTTCATTACTTTACGAGGGGAGAAGGGCCGGGGGGGGGGCCGTCAAAATCATTGGATTCATAAGGCTCTCTCCAGATGATTCATTTCAACGCAGCACTACACATTTCTCTTGACTTGTATTAGCAAGAGTAACAGCTGGTTTTATCAGCAAAAATATGGCAAGCGCATTTGAGACAACAATAAGACGATTTTCACATTCGTACCGTGCATCTTGATATTATCAAAGTTTTATTTATTCACCAACTGATGCACTAGTGAGTTGTCTTAAAAAAACAATATTAACATTTACATTAAAACAGCTCCGACATGTTTCGGCGTTACAGTTACACCATCATCAGGGAGCACATTAATTCGTGCTTACTAAAGTTACAGTTGTTAAAATAGTCCATTAAAATACATCGGTGTGTGGTTAATACGGTGGTGGTGTGGCTGCATATATTAGGTGCATATTGGTGTACAAGAACCTAATATATGCAGCCACACCACCACCGTATTAACCACACTCTGGTGTATTTTAATGGACTATTTTAACAACTGTAACTTTAGTACGCATGAATTAATGCGCTCCCTGATGATGGTGTAACTGTAACACCGAAACATGTCGAAGCTGTTTTAATGTAAATTTTAATATTGTTTTTAAGACAACTCACTAGTGCATCAGTTGGTGAACAAATAAATTTTTGATACCAATAAGACAACATACAACCCGACCACGAACATTATTACTGCCTATAAAGGTAAATCAGTCCCGTTACAGGCCTGGAGTGGCCCAGAGGGTTCCAGGAAGTTAAGGTTCCCAGATTTCATGACAACGGCACATGATGGTGGTAAGGTTGTCGGCCCTACGCACCGGACGTCTTTAGCCCCCGCTAATGCTCCTGGTACTCATTTCTGTTAGAGGCTGAGTCGACCCCAGGGCCATAGTGCAATCGGAAGGATTTTATGTCAACGAAAAATCCCAATGACACCAGCTGGGATCGAACCAGCGACCTTCCGATTTGTAGCACAGCACCTTAACCACTGTGCCACCGCGGTGCCCATTACTGCCTATACACAAGCGATTAATAGGTGTTGTCTTTTGATACAAGATGCACGCAGAAATGTAAGCTAAATTTCACAACCAGTGACTTACTTTTGACAGATTTTAACTAAATCCAGAATCTGCGGGCAAACTTTTGTAAACACCATAATATTAAATTTCATGAAAATCCTTCGAGCCGCTCAAGAGTTATAAACGGAAAGATGGACAGGGCGAAGCTAAAAGTGGCACACTGTAGCATGATTTCGTTGCAAACGCGCCCCCAAAAAATCACTAAGCCAACTACTTTAGGAAACACGAACTGTTCTGGATGAATATAAGACATGCTTTAGATCCCAATAATCCCACAAAGGCACGTGCTAGATAAAAACATTTTCACAAAACATGAAAGCGTTTAAACCACAGAAAGTTGTTCCAGAAAAAAAACTCTTTTTTTTTTACATTGTTTTGTTTAGTAAGTTCTTCTACCATTTATTTTAGTCTGCACAAAGCAAATCATAGTGTGACTTCATAAATCCCAAGAATTCAAAATGTGTTGTGTGTGCATATACACAAAACCGCTGGGTTGAAGAAATCCAACAAAATGCAACTGTATGCAGATATTTATTATTAACTCCTAAATTACTCTACATGTTTCGGGCGTCCATCGCGCCCATCATCGGGAGTACATAAAACTGTAGTTGCAGCCTCTGGTACAGATCATACTATCTGGGGAGCAAGCTTCCTCAGACGTGACCAAATTAGGACTTACTTGGTCACGTTTGAGGAAGCTTGCTGCCCAGATAGTATGATCTGTACCAGAGGCTGCAACTACAGTTTTATGTACTTCCGATGATGGGCGCGATGGACTCCCGAAACATGTAGAGTAATTTAGCAGTAAGTAAATATCTGCATACTGTTGCATCTCGTTGGATTTCTTCAACCTAGAATTACGATGCACGGAACCACGAAAATAAAACGCTGCTTAAAGTGTGCTTTAAATGCTGATATCCCTAATTTGTACCCATTTTTTTCCCCAATCAAAAATGTACAAATTAGCTACCCTATCACACACCAACGAAATGCCACTTGTTGTGCACATATTACAATTTCCGTCTCTGCATTTTGCTGCAGCGTCTAACGTAAATGAATTGTTTTTACCCCGACATGTAAATTGATTTATTTACCGCCTATAAATAAGCAGTGGGCCCGGTAACTCAGTTGGCATAGCGACTGACTACGGCCTGGACGGTCCGGGAACGAATCCCGGTGGGGGCGAGATTTTCCGCACCTGTCCAGACCGGCCATGGGGCCCACCTAGCCTCCTATAAAATGGGTACCGGGTCTTTCCTGGGGCTAAAGTGCGGCCTGGGCGTGCTGCCGGCCACTCACCCTCTTCTAGTGCCGCGGTCATGGAAGAGTAGAGCTATCTATACCTCTACCGACCCCCTGGGCCACATCGGGCCTGTAACGGGATCACTTTACCTACTCGTACAAACAAGCATGCCGTTCTTTAGGGCTTTCTTACTTCTCCAGCCATTAGATCTATACAGACCACCATTTATACGAAAACGTATGGTTCTTAATTGCTTTCGTTTTCCTGGCTCAATTATATAGACTACTCTCATATTCCATTAATAATACTAAACACGACTCCATAAATTGTCACTCTCGGCGGTCGAGAAAACGACTGACCATGACACGCATAAATGAATCTGGACGGATATCGGAAAATGGGAGAGGGAACGCGTATTTATTAAGCGAGCAATGGTCAGAATTTAATTTGTATTTCTGGAAGCAAAATATTTAACATAACTGGGAAAACAGGTCCACTGCATGAAGTCATGCAGCGGAGGGAAGAGATGTACCGGGTTACTGATAAGTCCTTAGCCCGACCAGGAAGGAAACAAGCTCGGAAGCATGTTAGGGACACGCGCGATTTCAACAACATCGAGACGCGAGCTGTCATCGGGGTTTTTTTTTTGCAAGGCAAGGCGCCGAAGGAAATTCAAGCCATTCTGACAGAAACATTAGCTTGTTTCCTTCCTGTTCGGGCTAAGAACTTATCAGCACCCCTGTATAGTTCCACTCATTAACTTATGATATATGATATATTCGTTAACTGCAATTGGGTAGCCACCGGGTGGCAGCAGTACAGTACACATTTACAAACACACACACACAATGGACAGAACGACACAAAACAATACATAGAACAACATGAACATTTTGGAAGAGTACGGGCCGTGCCCTGTCTTTGCGGATTTTACCCTGCCATTTGCCTTACAACTGCGGAAAAAGCACGGAAAACCCTGTCATTGTAGCCGAAGAGTGCCAGCTGGCACGATGAAGATACATAAACATAACTTCGGCAGTACATGACGATAAGCAGTCCAGATTACGCCCCCGGCCGCTTTATTCCTGGGAAAAAAACCGAGTCACCCAATGAAGAGGAGGTAGGATGGGACCAAGAGCCGGTCTAGACGTGCTGAAGAATAGAAAAAACCCTTTCCACTGCTAGAATTCGAACCCCAGTCCGTCTAGCCTGTAGCCTGATGCTATGCACCGACTACGCTATAGAGACTCCTTACTGTGGGCGGGGATATAAAATTATTTCAGAATTTCGAAACTAGGCCGAAGATATTTTGGACCCGGATAAGTAAGAAGGTACTTAAGATTCACTCCTTGGTCTGCACTGACACCCTGAACATCACAATATAGATTTATATTACAGTAAAAGCTTCGGAAGGTAGCTGGATTCATCTCAGCTGGTGTCGTTGGAATTTTTCATTGACTATGGCCCTGGGATCGACTCAGCCTCTAACAGAAATGAGTACCAGGAGCATTTCCTGGGGGTAAAGGCGTCCGGTGCGTAAGGCTGACAACCTAACCACCATCCTGTGCCGTTGTCATGAAATCTGGGAACCTTAACTTCCTGGAACCCTCTGGGCCACTCCAGGCCTGTAGTGGGACTGCTTTATATAGATATACATATTCAAATACGTACACATATACACATACAGTGAGTACGATTGAAAACCGAGCCCAGACGATCGACAGTTTTATAAGCTCTTAGATTTCCGCAAATAACTTGTGCGTGTTAGACGCCTGGGAAGTGGAAATGACCTCCCTCAACTCTGAGATATACTTGACTTCTAAAACAGTGAAACAGTGGCAAACCATATAACATATTTCCCACGAAACTTCTCGGAAGATTTCTTCCTCACAAAGGTTTCCACAATGACAATCACCTGTATTAAACCACACAGCATGCTTACGAATTTAAGAAACTAGTATGTTATACTGTGCTTCACGTGTATGTTACAGATATCAGATTAAATATGACTGTCTACGCTGACGCAATGTACCGTACACGCGGCGATAGTACTAGCGGTGTGCGGGCCATGTAGATGCCCTTAAACACGCCGCGAAGTATCGAAAATTTCTAAACAAGAACTTGAAATAGTATCTAATAATACGTTCATCAGGCGAGAGGTACAGCAGATAGTTGAAGAAGAAGGCCTTTACCAACACCTATTCTAATACGCCGTTAGTTATATCTTACTTACTTACTCCAAGGAGCAGAGTTTTTCTTGAGAAGCGAACCGGTTTTCAGCTAGTCAAGAAATTCCCCGCATTTTATTGAACCCGAAGGTTCATTACCGCATTCATAAGTGCCCGCCACCTGTCCCTACCCTAAGCCAGCCCGACCCAGTCCATACCCCCACATGCTACTTCCTGAAGATCCATCTTAATATTACCCTCCCATCTATGCCTGGATCTCCCAGGTGGTCTGGTAAGTTATATCACAAACATTATTTGATGAAATGTTGGGCCGTTACACTTGCCGTGTGTATGGGCTCCATATTAAGTTGTACTCCCTATACATACAACACTTAAAAGCAATACCAGCACATACACATTAATTTGTGTTTCTCATTTACGAAACTAGAATTAGCCTGCGGTGTATTTCAGAAATGATACGTTAAATCAAAGGGTAGTTTGAGGTCCATGAAATCTTGCGGGACAGTTCAAACGTGCATCCGTCAGCCAGTAATGGGCCATAAATGTTACAGCACTGTTTACTTGATACAGGAGGCCCACAGTTCCAGTCTAGCCCTCATTTCTTTAACCATTTGGCGCCGGAATTATTTTTTTAATTTTAGCACACCCTGTATATAAAATGTGAATAATACAGGAACCAAATATGTTAAAATTATGAAACAAACTGCATTTTGAAGAGAGAAAAACGGACAGTATATACCATGTTTAAAATATTCAGTACCTATAGTTGCTTAATATATAAAATGCAACTTTAGAGGTTAACGGTGCGGTACGACCCCTATAGGGATCATTAGGCGCCAAAGGGTTAACTTACAATATTAAATTTTGGGTCACGCCGATCACTTCATCAAGGCATCGAACCCATTACGAACTAAACGATCAAACACTTTCACCGAACCCAAGACTCCTGACCACATCCCCATTCACGGTGTACTGCCTTCAAAGGTGTTTACGCGCTTTCGCAAAATTGCGAAAAGTGAGTGTGTAGCTTCGGCATGTATGTTTGTCCGCATGGGACAACTCGGTTCCCACTAAACGGATTGTCATAAAATTTGATGCTAGAGGATTTTTCGAAAATCTCTCGAGAAAATTCAGGTTTTATTAAAATCTGACGAGAATAACGGGAATTTTACATAAAGGTCTGCGTACAATTATGCCAGTATCTCACTTACGTGGTGTGGTAGAAAGGTAATGAGACTGGCAACGCTGTGCACGAACCGAAAACACTGCTGCCTCCCCCTTCACATGGCAGTTAGGTTAACCCCTGCTGTAGACTCAGTACAAGTTTGAACTTGCTACAGTTACTACGCGATTATTGAGAGCGTCTGAAGTGAAGTTGTGTTTGTGAGGTGTGTTACGAAAATGGACCGGCAAAAGTTTAAGCAACGTTGTGCCATCAAATGTTGTGTAAAGCTTGGCAAATCCGCTACTGTGACTTATGAAAAGTTACAATGGGCTTATGGAGAACATTCCCTATCCAGGGCACAAGTGTTCAGATGGCACAAGTCCTTTTTAGAAGGCCGAGAACAAGTGGAAGACGAACCCCGTGCGGAAAGACCTTCAACCTCAAAAACGGACGACAATGTGGAAAGAGTGAGGTCTCTTGTGAGGTCAGATCGTCGATTGACGTTGAGAATGATAAGAAGTGAGTTAAATTTGAACCGGTTTACAGTCCACCAAATTTTAACACAGGATTTGGACATGATAAAAGTGTGCGCCAAGATGGTTCCAAAGAACCTCACGACTGAGCAGAAGGCCAATCGGAGGGATGTGTGTCTTGATCTTCTGGACCGCCTTAAGAGGGAGCAAGAATTCTTCAGTCACGTTGAATTATGGATTTTAGAGTACGACCCCTGGACAAAACGCCAAAGTCGGGAGTGGCACACCGCAAACTCTCCCTGTCCCTAAAAAGCGAGAATGAGCAAATCCAAAATCAAATCGATGTTCCTTTGTTTTTTTGACAGTCAGGGGATCGTCCACAAGGAATCTGTGCCACCAGGACAAACTGCCAATCAAACCTTTTTTCGGGAAGTCCTTGAAAGACTCAGGAAAAGGGTGGCACGTGCGCGACCAGGCATTGCACGCACACGGATGCTGCACCACGACAACGCTCCATGTCACGCGGCAGTCTCCATCAATGCATTTTTGGCAGAAAAAAGCATTCCTGTGGTTCCTCAGCCCCCCTATTCGCCGGATCTCAGTCCCTGTGACTTCTTTTTACTCCCCCGGCTTAAAAACCACTTGAAAGGGTGCCATTTTGGTACTTTGGATAATATCCAGAAGAGCGTAACCGACGAGCTGAAAGGTATTCCAGCAGAAGCCTTCCAGCACTGCTACGAACAATGGAAACAACGCCTCTGTCGCTGTGTAGCTGCCCAAGGGAACTATTTCGAAGGGGATAACCTTGATTTGTAAAAAGAATAAAATTCATGGTTAAAAGAAAATCAGTCTAATTACTTTTCTGCCACACCACGTAATTCTTCTTAGAATTAAAAATGTTTCAGCCGAAAGTTGTATAAGAAATAAAAACACATTTTATGGTCAATAATTTCTTTACACTAAAATCGTGCCGTGTACGAGATGATGCTGAAAAATATTGTAGAGCCGGACAGGCCACAGATGAAAATATAATACGGCTCATGCGCATCGCATACTGGGTAACTAAGGCTACAAACATTCTCTCAGAATATGTAACACGTATTGCTCTTCCACGGTCACAACGCGAAGGAGTCACAGTGTTATTTTACACGTACATGGCCTGTCTTGTCCTATTCACCATTCCGAAGTAGTGTGAAGGGTACTGGATACCCACTCCATTCGTCAGTTCCCCTTCACTTCCCCTCCCGTGCGTCAACGTGTGCCATTACATTTCAACTGGCCTCTACTACCTATCGTGAGCCAACAGACACGTTGTCATGCACAAATGCACGACAGCGTACCGCTACGTTGCACTGTTTGTTCAGCAGCAGTATACCGTCAAGAGGAATGATTATTGACGAATATGTGTGTGCCTGCCGTGCTTTGTGTGTGACGCTTCCAAAAATCAGCTGAATGTATTTGAGCACCATCAACTATCACCTATCATTATGTACCTTATTTAATTCCTCACAGCCCAGCCCCCTGGTCCAATAGATCGGGAATTATACTCTAGCCTACCTGACTAATATATACAAGAAATATAAACATAAACAACTGAAGCATATTCTGTTGTAATTAGCACACCGATAGTCACAATGCATTTTTAGAATTTTTCACTGCCTTTATTACACACTTACTTACAATCGGTTATGTTTCACTTGTGTCACTGTGTAAATGTTTATTCAAATTGGTTAAGGGAACAATTTTGTAAATTGTTCTTGAACATGCTGTACATACTTTCTATGCAATACATCTCTTTTTAAAAAAACCCCTTATTTAATTTTCATTGTTAGTTTTGCTGATTTTTATTTGGTGTTAAGATTAAGTTGGATTAGGACTTTATTGTAATTGTATAATTTTTTGTTTTATCTAGTTTTGTGGATTTTATAGTGATTTGAAATTTATGTTAAAATTTTATTTATTATTTCGTTTATTTCTTTAATTTAATTGTTTACTGGAAAAGTTTACTTTATCTTTGGTTTGTACGGTAATTACTGTGGAATTAGTAACTGTTGTTTGTTGCGTCGTTTTGGTTTTGCGTTACTTTTGAGGAATCAGGCCAATTTTCATGTCCGGCTGATTAAAAAACATCTTTTCTCGTTAGTTTTTGAAGTATGGCCTCCATTGACGATCAGTTGAATGGCCGCGGTATTTTAACCGTGCAAAGGCAGCATGATCAATAGTTCTTCAATTGTAATCTGGTGTGAATGACTCGACGAGACATGGGCTGTCTTAGGGTTATGAATTTGTTGTACCTAATTCGGTCTTTGAGTTAAAATTCTTCCGTGTTTTTATTGGACGAGAATACTCTATAGAGTTCTGCTTACTTTTCGTCTATGATTTTGCCCAGTGTCAATATTCTGAATGAGTGGAGGAGGTCCTGTGCTGCAATTGTCCCCCGCATGATTCTGTTCCGTTACGTCCGTGCTTTCTGGAGTGAGAATGGAGTCACTTCTGGCTACACCGGATAGGCATGAGTCATGGCCGACCAGTAATGAGCCTTGTTCTAGGGCAGTTTAGACTTGGCAGTCAACTTCCCACTCAGAAAGAGGGATTCAGCAAAACGTACGTAAGTACCTGAAGCCCTTGTCATGTGAAGTCTTCTGTCTAACGTTACGCCAAGACAGTTAAAGTATTCGACACAGTCGATTCTCTGTCCATAAAATGACAGACTAAATTCTGGCGATTTCCGTCTCTTAAAGTACGGTATCGCCCTGTTTTTTCCTCCTGATTTTCCATTTCGAGAATACGTTTTGAACTTGGTCAGTGTCGGCTGCAGCTTCAGCTCTGCCCTAACACGTTCATAACACTGCAGTTCGTGTCTCACAGAGAACACACCACTCGCTGAATGCTGTACAAGGAAATAATCCGTGTGTACTGCGAGGATCATACGAAACACACATACTGCGGGCAAAATACAGCGTTTCTTGATATCACAGGAAGTGGTATATAATGAGCCTTAAGTTTGTAAGGATTATATGCTGTTATAATGGACAGTCCCTAGACCACACATTGTTATAGTGGGCAGCCCACAGGCCACACACCGAGAGTTATAGTGGACAGTCTATAGGCCACACACTGAGTGTCAAAGTGCACAGTCCTAAGGCCACACAGGGAGTGTCAACGTGGACAGTACTTAGGCCACACACCGACTGCTAAAGTGGACAGTCCGCAGGCCACACACCGAGTGTTAAAGTGGACAGTACTTAGACCACACACCGAATGTTAAAGTGCCCACACACCGTGTGTTAAAGTGGACCGTCTTCAGTCCACACACCGAGTGTTAAAGTGGACAGTCCTCAGGCCATAAACCGAGTGTTAAAGTGGACAGTCCTCAGGCCATACACCGAGTGTTATAGTGGACAGTCCTCAGGCCACACACCGAGTGTTCCAGTGGATACGCTTTAAACCACAGTCCGAGTGTTAGGTATTTCCTTGCCCGGTAAAGGAGAGATCGCTGATTGGTACATGTAACGGTGTTGTCACCGCGTGACGTATTTGGTGCTGCTAGCGGTACAGCTGAATGTCGGGCTCCCCACAACAGCAGACACAGCAGGACGTGTGGCATGTCGCCCCTCCAGCAACGCTAAGCTACTGTAACCATGCTGCAATTCTCAGATAACATCAGTGTAAAAGCACTCCGTGACCAATCGCAAAACAGAATGATGGAACTCAGTATTAATACACACGAAACGTACAGTATACTTACCCAACAGTAATAAAGTATGATCTAATACTATAATAAATACGTGCATTAAAATTAATACATTAAAACCATGACAGAAACATTAAATATACTAACCATAAAACATAATACGTATAAATAATATGTAATCGAGAAAATTTAGTTTTATCTACGCATTTTAATAGAACTATCGAGTAAAATTTTCACGAAAGTCCGCTCAATGGAAGCCGAGTTATTCCACGAAGACTAACAGATGGAAGAACAGACATGGCGAAACTAATAGGCGCCTATTACTGCCATCCTCCTGTACAGTTTCGACAATGTATCCTTATTACCTGCCTGAAGGTGCGTCAAATTGTTCCACGGGTTATGTAATAGAACCTTTATAGCCTATTATACAGGTAGCTGTTAATTATGTAGGGCACATTACATACCAACTACTTAATGTCTTTCATTTGTTCAACTGTTCTGTTGTCCCCAACTATTTCTAACCCCGTGTGCTCATTTCCTTTGGTGTTAGAAGCAAATACAGGTTATTCAAAATGATTGTCGGGGTCATACACAACACAATCCAGATGCAACCCCATGTGATTTCTTTCTATGGGATTACGTCAAGGATCAGGTTCATGTTCCTCCTTTTCCCGCAAGTATCCCGGAACTGAAGGTACGAATCGGAACCGCCATTGAAATTATCACCGCTGACATGCTACAAACAGTTTGGAACGAACTCGATTATCGTGTTGATGTTTGTAGAATCACAAAGGGTGCAGATATAGAGCACCTGTACGGTATGTAACAAAAACTTGGAGTGTTGTTCTATTAAATAAAAAAACACATATACTGCTATCTCAAGTGTATTGTGTATGACAAGTTGTTAAAACCCCGGCAATCATTTCGAATAACACTGTAGAATCACAAATGGTGCACATACAGAGCACCTGTGAAGTATGCACCAAAAACTTGGAGTGTTGTTCTATTAAATAAAAAAATACATATACTCCTATCTCAAGCGTATTGTGTATGACAAGATGTTAAAACCCCAGCAATCATTTCGAATAACCCTGTAGAATCACAAAGGGTGCACATACAGAGCACCTGTAAGGTATGCACCAAAAACTTGGAGTGTTGTTCTATTAAATAAAAAAATACATATACTCCTATCTCAAGCGTATTATGTATGACAAGATGTTAAAACCCCAGCAATCATTTCGAATAACCCTGTAGAATCACAAAGGGTGCACATACAGGGTGTTTCACGACTTTAGGGCATAACTGCAGGAGGCTCTTTCCTACGTCTTTGTGATCAAAAAAGTTCATATAAACATGTGACCGATTTTGGACGGTTACGGAGTTATGACCGTTTTTTAATTCCCGTACACGTCCTCGTGTGAACCGCGTCTATCAGCTGGCGGGTCGCTATTTTTAGCCAGTTACAGACAAGGCGTACCCGTTATCCGGACACTTGGGCGGTACGTAC
>Ga0131853_10017301_pt1 | contig 13129 bp, 9 predicted proteins | sample TergutLab28metaG_FD_92764 | JGI IMG/M metagenome (GOLD analysis project Ga0131853, IMG submission 92764) | Labiotermes labralis P1 segment gut microbial communities from Petit-Saut dam, French Guiana - Lab288 P1 (version 2) (version 2) | ecosystem: Host-associated > Arthropoda: Insects >...
GGCGAAAGATATCACCACCACAGGGATATGCCTTTCTACAAAACGCAAATTCGTGTTGCGCTAAAGCACTGCGGAATGGTAGACCCTGAAAGAATTGACGACTATATTGGCGTAGAAGGCTACGAAGCGTTGGCACGTGTGCTAACCACCCAAAAACCGGAAGATGTTGTTAAAACAATTAAAGATTCCGGCTTGCGTGGGCGTGGCGGCGCAGGTTTCTCCACTGGTATGAAGTGGGAGGTTGCCGCCAAAGTAGAAAGCGACAAAAAATATGTAGTATGTAACGCCGACGAAGGTGACCCGGGTGCATTTATGGATCGTTCCATTTTGGAAGGTGACCCGCACGGCGTGATAGAAGCGATGGCAATTTGTGCATATGCCATTGGTGCAGACGAGGGCGTTGTGTACATTCGTGCAGAATATCCTTTGGCTGTAAACCGCTTGCGCAAAGCAATAGAAGACGCACGTACCTATGGCGTTTTGGGCAAAAACTTGTTTGGTACAAATTTCTCGTTTGATATAAGCATTAACCTTGGCGCAGGTGCGTTTGTTTGCGGCGAGGAAACTGCGCTGCTTAATTCTGTAGAAGGACAACGTGGCGAGCCTCGTATCAAACCTCCGTTCCCTGCGGTGAAAGGCTTGTGGGACAAACCGACAATCATCAACAACGTAGAAACTTTGGTTAACATCCCGCAAATTATTTTGCAGGGCGCAGAATGGTTTAACACTATTGGCGCACCGGGCAATGCAGGTACAAAAGTGTTTGCACTAGCAGGTAAAGTAAACAACGTAGGGCTTGTAGAAGTGCCAATGGGTACAACCATGCGTGAAATCGTTTACAAAATTGGCGGTGGTATCCGCAATGGTAAGAAATTTAAAGCCCTTCAAACAGGTGGACCTTCCGGCGGATGTATCTCCTATGACGACCTAGACCTTGAAATCACATTCGAAAACTTGCAAGCAGCAGGTTCTATGATGGGTTCCGGCGGTATGATCGTTGTTGACGAAGATGACTGCATGGTGGACCTTGCTAAATTCTACTTGGACTTTACCGTAGAAGAAAGCTGCGGCAAATGTACGCCTTGCCGTGTGGGTAACACACGTTTGTACGAAATTCTTGACCGCATAAGCAAAGGCAACGGTAAGCCGGAAGATATCACAGAGCTAAAACAACTTGGGCAAACCATTAAAGAAGCATCACTTTGCGGTCTTGGCATGAGTGCGCCAAACCCTGTACTTTCTACCATCGACCGCTTCCTTGCAGAATACGAAGCACACGTTATAGACAAAAAATGCCCGGCGGGCGCATGTAAAGACCTTGTAAGCTATGTAATTATCCCGGAAAAATGTATCGGTTGCACATTGTGTAAGCGTGTTTGCCCGGTAGATTGCATTGCAGGCGAACTGAAAAAACCGCATGTTATCGACCAAGAGAAATGTATCAAATGTGGCGCATGTGTAGACAGATGTAAGCCAAAAGCAATCATAATCGAATAGGAGGGTATGCAAAAATGGTTAATATAAAATTAAATGGTGTACAGCTCCAAGTAGAAAACGGCTTAACAATACTGGAAGCTGCCCGTGCAAACGGTGTAAACATCCCAACGCTTTGTTATATGAACATGTCTGACGCAGGGGTTAAAAACTGCGTTGGTACATGCCGTGTATGTATGGTAGAAATTGAAGGGCGTGCAAGCCTAATGCCTGCCTGTGTTGTACAGGTGTGGGAAGGTATGAGTGTAATTACCAACTCGCCAAAGGCAATTAACGCACGCCGCACAGTGGTGGAGCTGCTGCTTTCCGACCACCCGCACGACTGCTTGTCTTGCGAGCGTAACCGTAAGTGCGAGTTGCAAGACCTTGCTGCAAACTTAAATGTGCGTGAGGACAAATACGCAGGCAAACGTGTAAAGCACACAAAGGACACTTCCAGCAAATCCTTCATCCGTAACCCGGAGAAATGTGTCATGTGCCGCCGTTGCGAAACTATGTGTAACGAAGTGCAAACCGTTGGTGTGTACTCCGGTTCCCACCGTTCTTTGGAGGCTGTTGTAAGCACAGCGTTTGATTATCCTGTACTGGATACAAGCTGCACATTCTGCGGGCAATGTGTTTCTGTTTGCCCAACCGGTGCGCTAACGCAAACAAGCGACATAGGCAAAGTGTGGACTGCAATAAATGACCCGGAAAAAGTAGTGGTTGTACAAACAGCACCTGCTGTGCGTGTAGCTTTGGGTGAAGAATTTGGGCATCCTGTTGGCACACGTGTAACCGGCAAAATGGTAGCTGCGTTGCGCCGCATGGGCTTTGACCATGTGTACGATACCGACTTTGCAGCAGATCTTACCATTATGGAAGAAGCGACGGAGCTATTAAACCGCATCAAAAACGGTGGCACGTTGCCAATGCTTACAAGCTGCTGCCCTGCATGGATCAAATTTATCGAGCATCAATTCCCGGAATTATTGGATATTCCGTCAACCTGTAAGTCTCCACACCAAATGTTTGGTGCAGTGGCAAAAAGCTACTTGGCAGGCAAACTTGGCGTAGACCCTGCCAAAATGGTAGTGGTTTCCGTAATGCCATGTTTGGCTAAAAAGTACGAAGCTGCACGTGAAGAACTTGCAAACAATGGCTATGCAGACGTGGACTATGTAATAACCACAACAGAAATGGCTGCTATGGTGCGTGAAGCATGTGTAGACTTTAACTCCCTACCGGACGAAGATTTCGACAAAGTAATGGGCGAATCCAGCGGTGCAGGCGTTATATTTGGGCGTACAGGCGGCGTAATTGAAGCGGCTGTGCGTACTGCTGCATCTTGGGCAAGCGGTGCAAATATCAGCAAAGTAGAATTTGAACAATTGCGTGGTATGGAAGGCATCCGTGAAGCGACTGTAAAAGTTGGCGACCTAGATTTGAATATTGGTATTGCGCATGGTCTTGGCAATGCACGCAAGCTGCTTGAAAACATCCGTGACGGCAAATGCCAGTATCATGCCATAGAAATTATGGCTTGCCCCGGTGGTTGCGTAAGCGGCGGCGGGCAACCATTCTACGGTAACGACCACGAAGTAGCTGCAAAACGTGCAGCCGGCTTGAATGGCGAAGATGCAGACAAAGCAGTACGTTTGTCGCACGAGAACAAGGAAATTAAAGCATTGTATGCGGATTTCCTTGGCGAACCGGGCGGGCATAAAGCACATGATTTGTTGCACACGAAGTATTTTAAGAGAGATAAGATGTAATAGCTTAAAATAGCAATCCAGCCCATTTTATATCAATTAAGTATTCCATTTTAACCTCCGCAAAAAAGAAAGCCATGCGTATAAACCGCATGGCTTTTTCTTTACTGCTTATCTACCGGCTGCAAAATAATTACATTGTCATCCGTAAGATATACGGCAACTTTGTCGCCATGTTCCAACTCCAGCATAGTGCGGATTTCTTTGGGTAGCAAAATTCTGCCAAGCTCGTCTATAGCAGGGGTGCTGATTTGCTTCATTTTAATTACCTCCTCTCATTCTAAGCCTGTGCAAAACAGAAGCCATCCGACGGAAGAAAAAAGGCATGTAGAGACGGCGGAGAAACCCGCAATCACTACATACCTGTAATATGTAAATACAAGTAACGCAAACAAAACAACCGTGCCCGCTATATACAATAAACCTATGCCATTCTTTAGGGCTGTTGAAGAATGGGAGAGTTTGGTGTAAAATAGAAGGGCAGTGGCAGGCTTTGCCTGTGCCTTGTAGTGATGGGTGGCATCTCTACATTGCGTCTTGGGTGTTACTAGCACCTAAGACCGCTGTGGTTTTTTTATGCAATTGTAAAGCCGGATGGCTTGAATACATAGTACCACGAGTGGTGACCAACTGCAACAGGAAACGACAAACTTCATCACTACATTCGCAGATTTGCTATTGTATCCACCAAACTACGAAAGGCACTTGGCATTGCTAAACTATTGATTTCTTCTATCGGAACAAAAGAATAGTCTTCTATAGCAAAAAATTCATTAACTTGGCACATGTAGCCGGTCATATTCCATTTAAGATGCGTAAAAAGATGTGTTGCTTGTCCCATAGGTGTTACTTGAGTGCAGGTGTAACCCAGCTTTTGAATATGCGCAAAAATATCTTTTTCTTCCAGTGTTTTGTCTACATAATAAAACTCCCATAAGCCATGGAGCAGCTTTTCATTACGTTTACGCATGAGAATTCCGTGGGATGGGTGATGCAACAATAAAATAGTTTTGTCTATCTCTTTCACCGGTTTTTTGGACGGCTTAGTGGGTAGTCGATGGCGGATATCCTGCCCCTTGCAAAAATTATATAGAGGGCATTGACCACATAGCGGATTTTGGGGTTTGCATATAAGCGCACCCAGTTCCATTAGTGCCTGATTAAAAGTGCCGGCACAGTCCGGCATTATTTTTTCCAAATGTTTTGTAAGTTCTTTTTTTGTGGCAGCTTTTGAAATATCGCCTTCATTTCTTTCCAGGCGAGCCATCACACGAAAAACATTTCCATCAATGGCAGGTACTTTTTTATTAAATGCAATGCTGGAAATAGCACCTGCGGCGTATGCACCAATGCCGGGTAGTTTTTGTAGTATTTGTGGCTCCTTGGGCATTTGTCCGGTAAAATCTTTCATAATAATTTCGGCGGCTTTTTTCATATTATGAAAGCGGTTGTAGTAGCCTATTCCGGCACAAATTTTTAATATTTCATCCATGGGCGCGGCGGCTAATGCTTCAATAGTTGGAAAAGCCTCTATAAATTTCATGTAGTATGGCAGCAGCGTATTAATTTGTGTTTGTTGCGCCATAATTTCTGATACCCAAATATGATAAGGATCTTCTGTTATCCTCCAAGGCAGATTGCGTTTGTTTTCGGCGTACCATTGCAGTAGTTGCTTTTGCATAAAATCCTCCTTGAAAATATCACGGGCTGGGCGAAAACACCGAAGACCCCGGTTCAAGCGATACCACAAGCACCAGCGATGCTGTAGGGTTTAAATGAATTGTGAGCTGAATGGACGCAGGGTTTTTTCTTGTTCCCTCGGCAAAAGCAGTATCAAACGGAATATTGTTGTTTATAAGCAGCCCGGTTAAACAATTAAACTCGTATAGCGTCAACTGTTCATTACACATGGCTTTTCTAAAAAATGTGCCGGAAAGCAGCCCCGATATTTGTGTGTCGAACAAAAAAATCCCCCCTTGTACTACGCTACTACAGCGTATGCAAGGGGGGATTTTAGCGTGACAAGCACAGCCTAATCTTCTCGTCGCCCATCATATGCACGTTGTATCGCATGACTAAAATCCCAAACGCTGCCTGCAAGCCAGTTTTCTAACCATATTGGAATAAAGTCATGATCCCAATCTTGGTAAATTGGTAGCACAGGCATTACGTAATTGTACCTTAGTTGAAATTGTAGCCACAAATCCAAATATCTATCTTCCCAGCCGGGGAAATTGGGGTCTATATATCTCATACCCCATGCCAAGTCGTGCAATTGCCAATCGCCATGCCATGTTGTATTAAAGCCCGGTATCATGAATGAATCGTATAAGCTCCACTGGTTCCACAATTGCATAGGCTGCCCAAGACCTACCGCAAGCGTGAACATATGGTGCGTGCGATATTTTTCGCCCCCAAAAGCGTAAGCCGTGCCGGGAGCTCTTTGCCATGCAGGAATGTTTGTTGTACCCGTCGGATACAATTCTTCAACGATATTCATGCCAATACTGCGTGCAACCGATAACAACTGCACTCTCATAACATCGGACAAAATATTATCGTTAGCCGCCCAAATAATCTCCAGCGGCATTAAATTGCCGTCTAAATATATCGGTTCATTCAGCCAGTTGTACATACCGGATACGTCTTTGAAGCGCAGTTCATCTACGTCCGGGTTAAATGGCTCGCCATAGGCGTTAAGAACCCAGCCGCCGGCCTCAAGCTCGGCAATGGCGTTTTCTATGTTTAATGTATAGTGGTTAAATGCGGGATTATTGTACAATGCGGCTCCTCTAGCATTATGTTCCCAGCCTTGGTACAAATAAGGCCCGTGTATAACTGTACCCAGCCCGTTTATGGCAGATTGCATAAAGGCTTCTCTGTCTAGCAGCCACGCTACAGCACGGCGTACTTCGGGAAATTGTGTTGGTCCGTGGTCGCCATGGAAGCCAAGATATACATACCCGCTTCTGGGGTAGTGAACAGCTCTGTGAAGGTTAAAATTATCTATTATATCTAAGCCTGTTGAAATATTTGCGGCGGTACGCATCCCATGTATCATGTCAATTTCTCCGGTTGCCAACGCAATAAATAGGCTTGTTTGATCCATATAGCGGATGATAATTCTTTCAAATGCCGGCATGTAACCATCCCAAGTGCCGCCAAAAAGCGGGTTGCGTTCCAATACAACAGTATCGTTACGGTCGAAAGAATAGACAGTATAAGCCCCTGCAACAACCGTAGATATAGGGTCTATATCTAATAAACTGTCGAAGGTAAATAATAAATCCAAATCTTGCACATTTTCAATTTTTGCACCGTTTGGCGTGTCTACAACAAAAAGCCTTCCACTTGGACCACCGGCTGCCCAATAATGAACAGGCACAGGCTCAAAATTTTGATCCATAAACTCCCACACAAAGGGGAGATGTTCTGCGGTTACTGTTACGCTAAAAGAATCGTCGCTATAAAGCCTTACACCTGCAAATACATCTGTGTCGCCAAAAGTAAATGCATCAAAGCCTTCGAACGGCCAGCCAAAACTAGCTGCGCCACCGTGGTTTCTCATAACATTAGACGAGTTTACCAAAATATTAAACACATAGTCTTGTGCTGTAATTGGTGTGCCATCGCTCCACAAATTATCTGTAAAAATAGTAAATGTATGTGTGCGAGAGCCGTTAGGGTTGTCTCTTGTTTGAATAGGTTCACGCAGTACCAATGGGTTTGGTATCCAGTGTCCGTACTGGTTTAAAGCCATTGTGCCCGTGGAACCGGCTGCCCCATGCATTAATTCACGCACCCATTGGTCTGTTGTATTTTGTGCAAATGCACGCACAAAATTGCCTGTGGGTCTTACAGTCGTACCAACGACCAATTCGCCTGCAATCCGAGGAGGTATAGCGGCTTCCTCTTGCGGTGTTGGTTGTACATGTGGGTCGAGGAGGCGAGCCAAAACATACTCGGCATCTGTTAGGTGCATAAATACAGTATCACCACGCATGAACACATCAGCAGATAAATCTCCCCAATTGTTAAAATCGAAATCTCCGGCAGCAAGATGGAGAATATTTATATCTTCGAAAACAACAAAGTCATGGTTTACAAAAAGGGTAGCAGTTTCCTCGTTATATCTAAGTGTAATATGACCCCAAAGATAACGGCTCCATTCTACTTCTACACCTTCGTTTTCAAAAAAATCCCGTACTCCTACTTCTTGCTCATTTGCAAAAGAAACAACAGGTATGGAAAGCACGATTATTGCCACCAGTACGGCAGCCAAAAATTTCTTTAGAATTTTGCCCATCATTGCACCTCTTTATTGTCTGATATAGTTCCAGCTTAGCCCCGGAACTTGGTTGCTGTCGATTGTAAGCACATCGTCTACTATGGTAAATGTCCAGCTTTCCATCATTAGCGGAACATCCATAATCAAATGGTCGCCTTCGGTACGCCATTCAAATTCCTCCAACGGAATGCCTGCACCGCCACGTATACCTGTGCCATCAGGGTTAAACTCGTATGTGAAGGAAGCATCCATATCCCATTCCCATGTACCAAACAGCGCAGCGGAATGCTCAATTGCAGGAGGCTCCGGGCGTTCCGGTAGTGATCCTTCAAGTCCGGCAACCCAATCTAATATATCGCTACGTATGGGGTTTGATAAATCGAATGTACCGACAATAATTTGCCGCATAAATCCATTTTGGATGTTAATGTACTGCCTGCCATATTGAGTCACACCCATGCCACCAAATTCTGTGTCGAAATACTCCCACTCATGTGCGCCAATGGTTACAGTGCCTCTTTCGCCGGTATCTACATAAAAACCTGTAGCACCGCTGTCTTCTGCCATTTCTGTCAAAACATCATCCATTGACGGCGGCCTGCCCGGTCCAAGCCTTACAAATTGCAGTATTACTATACTGCCATCCAATGATGTTGCCATCATGTCGATTAATGTATCCAAATTTTCCGGCATTTCTGCGTCCATGTTTTCCAGCATTGCGGCAGAAATGCCCATGGTCATAGCAATTTCGGCATCTGTTGCCGAATTCCAACCAGGCGGTAAAACAAAGCGGAAGCCTAAATGTTCGCTTGTAAAAACGTAACCATCCCAAGAACCTCGTGTCGGGTCGATTACAATAAAATTGTTTAGGGCGTTACATGCGGCTAGTACCCCAATAGCCATAACTAAACTAAGGATAAGTAATGTTGCTTTTGATTTCATTTATATTTTCCTCTCTGTTAAACCCCTAAAAATCCGTCTTGCGTTTCGTGTCTTTTATCTCTGCCCATGAGCGACATGGTTGCTTCTTTTGCGGGTTTGCCTTCAAATAACACGGCGTATGCTTGGTTTATAATAGGCATTTCTACGCCAAGTTTGTCTGCCAGTTGCTTTGCGGCACGGCAGGTGTTTATACCTTCTATTACAGGACCGATTTCTGCCCTTACTTCATCCATGGTTTTGCCTTGCCCTAAAAGAATGCCCGCACGGCGGTTACGGCTGTGCATACTGGTGCAAGTAACAATAAGGTCGCCAATGCCTGACAAACCGCCAAAAGTTTCTTCCTTTGCACCCATGGCAACGCCTAAGCGTGTTATTTCATACATGCCACGGGTCATAAGTGCGGCTTTTGTATTGTCGCCAAAGCCCAGCCCGTCGGAAATGCCCGCACAAATGGCAATGGAATTTTTTAACGAGCCACCAAGTTCAACGCCCAGCACGTCATTGTGGGTGTACACTCTAAAATATGGGTTCATAAAAGCATCTTGCACTAGGTTTGCTGTTTCCATATTTTCTGCCGCTACAACATTTGTTGTCGGCTTTTTTTGTGCAACTTCTTCTGCATGACTAGGGCCGGACATTACCGCAATTTGGCAGCTTGGCAATTCTTCACGCAATACGGCAGAAAGCGTAAGTAAGCTGTCGATTTCTAACCCCTTGGATATGTTTACAATAACTTGCCCATGAGGTACAACAGCGGTGAATTGCTTCATTGTTTGGCGTATGGCAAACGACGGCAGTGCGCAAACAATAATGTCTGCCATTGCGCAGGATAGCAAGTCTGTTGTGTGCTGCACGCTTTGCGGGATTTTTGCCCCCGGCAGAAATTGGTGATGTTCTTTGTGTTTTTTTAAACTCTCGCACTCGGCGGCATCATATGACCACAAGCGCACCACATGCCCGTTTTCTGCCAGCAAAATGGAAATTGCTGTCCCCCAGCCACCGGAACCTATTACAGATATGTTCATTAAATCCCTCCATTTATTACTTGAAAATATTTTAACAAAAGTATTAGACAATGTCTTAGATTTGGTGTACAATGCTAAAAATTACACAATTCGGGGTGAAGTACGCATGGAAATTATGCAAAAACTAGAAATACTGGCTGATGCCGCAAAGTATGATGTAGCTTGCACGTCCAGCGGCAGCGACAGGGGTGCGCAAAAGGGTGCATTGGGTAATGCCGTTGCTTGCGGCATTTGCCATAGCTTTACGGCAGACGGGCGTTGTGTTTCGCTATTGAAAATTTTGCTTACGAATGTGTGTATATACGACTGCAAGTACTGTCACAACCGCCGCAGTAACGACGTACCCCGTGCGGTGTTTACCCCCCATGAAGTTGCAGAGCTTACTATGCGTTTCTACAGGCGCAATTATATCGAAGGCTTGTTCCTTAGTTCCGCAGTCATCAAAAACCCAAACTATACTATGGAGCTAATGGTTGCTACATTACAATTGGTGCGGGAAACATACCATTTTAATGGCTATATCCACGTTAAAGCCATCCCCGGCGCAGACGATGAGCTTATTCGCCGTGCGGGTATGCTTGCCGACCGCATAAGCGTAAATATAGAGTTGCCGTCGCAGGCAAGCCTTGCGCAATTTGCTCCCGACAAAACAAAAACGAATATTCTTGCCCCCATGAAATATGTAACCAACGGCATTATTCAATCCAAAAACGAGCTTTCGATATATCGCCATGCCCCTAAATTTGCGCCGGCAGGGCAAAGCACGCAAATGATTGTTGGTGCATCGCCCGAGCCGGACAGCAAAATTGTTGCACTGTCGGAAGGGTTGTATAATATATATAAGTTGAAGCGGGTATTTTATTCCGCATATATTCCTGTTGGGGGACATCCATTGCTGCCCACCGCCGGTCCGCCTTTGCTGCGGGAACATAGGCTGTATCAAGCAGATTGGTTACTGCGTTTTTATGGGTTTACCGCCGGGGAACTATTTAACCAAGAGGATCAAAATTTGAGCTTGGAAATGGATCCCAAATGTTACTGGGCATTGCAAAACTTGCACATGTTCCCTGTTGAGGTAAACACTGCTGATTATATGACTCTGTTACGAGTACCCGGCATAGGGCAGCGTTCGGCAGATAAAATTGTAGCGGCACGCCGTGTAGGTGCTTTAACGTTTGAAGATTTGAAAAAAATGCGAGTGGTGTTAAAGCGTGCAAAATATTTTATACTATGCAGCGGAAAAATGTATGAAAGATATAATCTTGTACCGGAGGCTATAGCACCAAGGTTAAAAGATAATAAAGATTATGCCCAAATGAGCTTGCTTGACACGAACCCGGAAGTGTTTTCCTCGCACAAGCCGGGGCTGATAACATGGTAGAAAAAAGCCGTGAAGTTGCCGTTGTATTCGACGGCAGCTTTGACGGCTTTTTGTGCGTAATTTACGCTGTGTATTACTGCAAAATAATACCGCTGTCTATCCAAAGCCAAGATAAAGTGCAGCTTACACTGGACAATGAAATGTATCATGTGGATACAGACAGCAGCCAAGCAACCCGTGTTATGAATGGTCTGCGAGAGAAAATATCGCAAGATGCAACATCATGCATATATCATGCTTTTTTGTCCGGCGAAGATGATAAGTACATGGCAATGCTGCAATATATTCAGTTGGGGTTTAAAGTAGGGCATATGGTGGATAGTCATTTGAAAGAGGATTGCGTACGCAGGGTGCATAAGCTATCCGGGCATGTGGGTAGGGAGGCGCATTTATTGCTGGGTTTCTGTCGCTTTGCAGAGACGGTAAGCGGTGTTTTCTACTGTCCCATCACACCCAAAAATGATGTGCTGGATATAGTCGCTTCCCATTTTAAGGAAAGGCTAATGGGACAGCCGTGGGTAATACATGACAAAAGCCGCAACAAGGCGGCTGTATATGACGGCAAATCTTATGTTATTGCGGATGTTCCAAAAGAAGCAAACGTAGTTTATGCCGATGGCGAAAAAGAAACGCAGGAATTGTGGGTAGCTTTCTTTAACGCACTTGCCATAGAAGCCCGTAAGAACCCCAAATTGCAGCGGCAGTTACTTCCGTTGTATTTTAGAAAGCATATGACTGAATTTAACCAGTTGCCTAATGTGTCTTCGCAGCCTCGCCTACAAGATAAGTAACGTAGCGTTTGATACTGTCCATAAATTTTTTATCATCCAATTCGCCGCCGGCTATGCGGGTTAAGCCTTTTTCCCATTTGCCTGTGGTTTCGGGCTGTTTCATTTCCGGTGGAACGATACTTATAAGCCTTATTCCCTTTTCTGTAGGGATGAGGCTTTTTTTCTTGCGTTCTATATAACCGGAGGAAATAAGTTTTTCTATCATGGCTGCACGGGTGGCTGGTGTGCCAAGCCCGGAGGCTTTTAGGGCTTCTTTCAGCTCCTCGTCATCTACAAAACGCCCGGCATGTTCCATGGCGGAAAGCAGCGTAGCCTCTGTATACGGTTTGGGCGGCTGTGTTTTTTTGTGCAAAACATTTGCCTCGGTTGTGGTTACGGCTTCGCCTTGGGTTAGCGGTGGCAGTGGTTCTTCGTCGGTAGCGGGGGCTTCCTTTTCGTGCGAGTATACTTGTTTCCAGCCTAACTTGCGGTCTATCTTACCCTTGGACTGGAATGTTTCGCCCTCCACACGAGTGATAACCGTTGTTACATCGTACACATATGCATCAAAGAACACGCTTATAAAATTGCGCAGAATTCGGTCATACACGTTTTTTTCATCCGCAGTTAAGCCTGTAAGCGGCTTTTTTGACCCTGTGGGAATTATCGCATGGTGGTCGGTAACTTTTTTATCGTTAACAATGCGGGAAGTTGTGGGTAGTTTGGGCAATGCCAGCACTTTTGCGGCGTGTTCGGCGTAGGGTTCGGGCAGTGCTTCTAACGTAGGTTTTAACTTTGGTACAATATCTTGGCTTAAATAGCGGCTGTCGGTACGGGGGTAGGTGATTAACTTGTGTTTTTCGTAGAGGGACTGGGCAATAGTTAGCGTCTTTTGCGCAGAAAGCCCGAGCTTGCGGTTACATTCCCGCTGTAGCTCCGTAAGGTCGAAAAGTTGTGGTGGCAACTGGCGTTTTTCTTCGGTTTCTATGCTTTCGACTATGCCTTGTTTGGCAAGTACTTTCTCGGCAAGGGCTTTGGCTTCTTCTTCTGTTTTTATACGAGTTTCGTTATCTGCATTGATATACATGCCTTTGTATGTGCCGTCGGGTTGAGTAGTAAACAGTGCTTCCACTTCCCAGTAATTTTCCGGCACAAAGGCGGTTATCTCGTGGTGGCGGTTAACCAAAATGGCTAGGGTAGGGGTTTGCACCCTGCCCATTGGCAACAGGTCGTTGTATTTTAGCGTGAACGCACGTGTTGCGTTCATGCCCACAAGCCAGTCTGCCTCGGCACGGCAACGGGCAGAAGCGAACAGGTTATCGTACTCTGTACCATCTTTCATTTTGGCAAGCCCGTCCGTAATTGCAGCATCTGTAAGGCTGGATATCCACAATCGCTTTACGGGCTTATTGCATTTTGCCCATTGGTATATGTAACGGAAAATAAGTTCCCCTTCACGCCCGCTATCTGTTGCGCAA
>Ga0131853_10017304_pt1 | contig 13127 bp, 8 predicted proteins | sample TergutLab28metaG_FD_92764 | JGI IMG/M metagenome (GOLD analysis project Ga0131853, IMG submission 92764) | Labiotermes labralis P1 segment gut microbial communities from Petit-Saut dam, French Guiana - Lab288 P1 (version 2) (version 2) | ecosystem: Host-associated > Arthropoda: Insects >...
AAAAAATTTTAACAACACCACCGTGTTTCCCATTTTTCTTTTTCCGAAGCTTTTTTTTGTCCTTTAATCCCCCCCCCCCCCCCACAATGCAGACAGGGCTGAAAAATTAAACTGATCTGCAAATATGAACAAAATGTCAACTGTGGATTGTATCTCTAAAACTAAGGCACCAGTCAAGCCAGGTAGTGCCTCACTGCTTTTGAGTGCCCTGAAACTTCTCTTAAAACACACTGCTGGTAAATAGAGCTGGTGATGCCTAAGAGCAACTGGGGTGTCAGCCCCAAACTCCTGACCACCAAAAAATTAGACCCAAAGTTCTCTCTACAAATTTACAAAAAATACACAGTAGTATAGTGGTCAGACAGAATAAAGAACTCTTTGTTCCTACAGTATTAACATTTCCCAACTTGTATAATCTCTTATGAACTGAAACACAAGTACACACAGGTAAAATGTAATTACTTTTTATAGTCAGATACAAGAGTGGTCAATGAACATCACCATGACAAGTTCATCTATGCGAGATTTTAGGCTTCCAAAGCCATATACATGTGGTCTTCAAGGTGACGGCTGATAGTTGGTTACCAGCACTTTGGGACATCCTATTGGTGATGCAGTCCAAGAAGATGGGACTGATAGGCTGCCCCAAAATGTTTGTAAACAACTACCCACATACACTGCATAACAGCCCAGAAGAGCAAAGACCTCAAGTTCATTTATTTTTTAGTAGTTGCAACAAGAATTACTGAACTAATGAAATTAAGGTCTCAAAATAAAAACAAACAAGCATGATAATGTATGTTTTTCAGCATGTCAGTTAATCCCATACTTTCGGCACACAGGGAAATATGCTACTGTGAAGTTTGTAGAGAAACCATTAACACCTCCTCATTACAGCCCTACAGCAGTTTGGTGGAGAGAGGATTATATGGGGCCATTGTGTTGAAAACCATACATCAGAGGCAATGTGTTGGATACATAACTGTTCTGGGGGAAATGTTGACAAAGCCACATATGAAATAGTAATAAAGTTATGTTACTTCCTGCACTATTGTGAAAACGTTCAAGAACTGGCTATCTTTAACTCATCACACTGAAAAAAAAATTGTTCATGACGGTGAAATGACAATTTAAGCAGCAAATGGAAACATTTAAGATACTGAATTGTGGATTCTGATATTCCAGTATGATCTCTGTCCCCCAGGTCTGCGTAAGTTGTGATAACTCACTCTTCTTTATGAACTAGATTTGACTTTCACCACCACCTCAGTCCTGGGGCCTACCCAATTTCCTATGTAACAGCTTCCTCCCCAATGGAAATAAAGTGGCCTAAACCTGAAGATGATTACTCAGCTGTATTTAATATTTAAACCTTGTCTCCTCCACTATAATGGGAAACTGAGTGGTGCTCAGGCATGGGGACCTCAGTATCATGACTAGGCTACAGACTGGACAACCAAGATATGAAGTCCAAAAGGACAAACAATTACTCTCTTGTCTAAAGCAAAAGCATCCAGAACCACTGTGAGATCCAGTCAACCTCCTGTGCAGTAAGTACCAGAGGTAAATCAGCCGATGTGTGAAACTGACTACTTAACTCCCTCTACTATCAAGGACAAGAATGGGCTGCTTGACCCTTATGATGAGACTGAAAGGTTGCCCAAAATGTTCGTAACTACTAATCTATACCGTACAACATTCCAGAAGAGCTGTGAAGGCACTGTACTGATGTTAAATGCATATTTTCTAAAACAATGGGCATTAGTCTTGACCTACAGTTCACAAAAACCTTTCTTTTCAAAACCACCATATCAACTGCATATTTAGTTCTACAGCATGTGTGTGCATGTATTTTAGGGGAAGAGGTGCATCTTAAGCCACTTGCACCTACAAGAAATTTTAAAACAATGGATCCACTGACATAACTTACACACACACACACACACACACACACACACGTGAGTTACAGTGAACTGCAGGGGAGGAGGGAGGAGGGGTCATATTTAATTTTTTATCCCACACGTTCCAAAGCTCAGCTTTTTTTGTCAACTGCTTTTAACTGCATGAGGTATCCACTCCACCCACAGGTTGGCCATTCTGCCTAATTTGCTTTCCATGACAACTGATGGGTTCATGGGATCCTATGTTTGTCATACTCTCATAAGAAAATTTCAAATGGTGTTCTTATTTGACATGCTAAACTTCAAAAATTCATCCACTTATTTAAAAAATGCAGCACATTATGGCACAGGTACACTCCCAGCTAACAGCTGCACTCCAACCATTAGCAATCAAGACTTGAGAGACTGAATACTGCAAAATTACTTTCTTAGCACAACATGTATCAGATACATGTGGGATATGGAGGCCCACTCATTGCTGTTGCACCAAGGTGCTGCTGATTAAATGTCATTCCCAAGAGAACAGAAGTAGCTTAATTTAATATTCCAATATGGGACAATGTTATGCAGTTCTGGCACAAGTTTCATTAATTTAATGGAACTGTATACTTAATCAAATTAATGTCCTGGAAGCAAACCTTGAAATCTACTGTACTTCAGCATAGATTACCATACTCTTTCAAACAGTGGAATCCAACTGTTCTCAAAACAATAAATTTGGTTCCAACCAGTCCTAACTAATTAACTAACCAACTCCATGGAGTGCAGTCCTTCTTGACAAGCTAACAGGTCCTCAACTGGTCAAATAAACTTCCCACATTTCATGGAACCCCAAAGTTCATCACCTTATTCACAAGAGCCTGCCACCTGTCCCTACCCTCAGCCAGATTATTTTAGTCCATTACCCACCTCCCAAGCCTATTTCTTGAAGAGACAGTTTAATATTTTCTTCTAACCTTTGACTAGGTCTGCCAAGTGGTCTCTTTCCCTCATGTTTACCCCCGAAAGCCCTGTATGAACCTCTCCTCTCCACCACACATGCCACAGGCTTCCCACCCATCTTATCCTTGATTTGATCACCCAAATAATGTTTGGTGGGAACACAGCATGAAGCTCCACATTATAAGTCCAAAAAATCCCCCAGATTAATTTTCATAGTGCTCCATACACTGGATCTAAATCAGGATTGATACCAATATTGCCCACTCCTAAAATCTCCAAACGAAATGCACTATCCACTGCCAGTACAGTCATAATGTATTACAATAGATGTCTTCTGAGTTGCAATACTGAGTACATTGGTATAGAGGTACCAACATTTTAGGTTCCTGCAAACTCTTGGTACTGATGGCACTAATCTGCATGGAGGTCCAACCCAGAAAAAAGTAAACTTCAATGGTCACTGAAGTGAGAATTGCACATATCATTCAGAATTTATCACCAAGACTATGATGAAGCCAAGAAAGGGCAAAGAATGCAGTAGTATGAAAAGTGACACAACAAACAAAAACAATTACAGCTGGACAAGCCATGTCATGCTAGCCCCATTTCAAGCATCCTGAAATGCAAGCAAATTCAATGTACCACCATTCTTTCTTTTGTTGTTCAGGTGACGTCGACCTCCTGATAGCCTCTCATTACCTCTTCTGTTAGAACGCTTTGTTCTTCCCATACTCATGCCTTCTGTCTCAGCATATTCATAGCCTGAAGAATCATCAGCTTGAAAGAGGATATCCATAACATGACGCTGGGAAATATCAGTAACATTTTCTAATTTGAGCTCCTGCAATCTGCCACTTGTTTCAATGTCATTTGTAAATATGGAACCAAATGTGTCAACAGATGTATCATTAGCATAACTGAATTGGGAATCAGCACCTTCAGCACTTGAGCTTAGGGTTCTGTTCATCAAATCCACATTTTCCAGTTCCAAACTGTCCTTCAGAGCACCATCCGTGTTCAATATGTTACCATCTAGTTCTAACAAACTGAAATTACTGCCAATTAAGAACTTCAAATCTGTACTTGGGGCAACCTCCATTTCCTGTGAATGTTCTGAGCCTTGGTAATTGGCACTTACACCTCCTGCCATACTGAAGTGTGTATTCATCAGAGTGTTCATTCTGTCCTGCAGCATAACAATGTTCTGACGCAAACTATCTGAAGTCACAGCCATAAGCTCTACTTTGTGGTTCAAAATCATGACATTCTGTTCCATCACAGAAAGTTCTGAATTCTGGTATCTCATTGCTGCAGTTACAAATAAGATATTCACAATACAAAGAGCAGTACAACAGCCAATGCTCAATTTTACAACCTTGGAGACCAGAATTGACACATTTGTGTCAATATGTATATCCACTTCAGTGTGTTTCTTTGATCCAGGAAACCACATTATTGTTTGAGATCCTTGAGGCCTTGCACTGCAGTCAGTAAACAGTTTAGTTTTATCTTTATGTTTCACATTTTGATTCAGTGTGTCCATCTTTGTAAAATCTTACTTTATCTAGTTTTTCCCAGGTAAAGCCTGTAACAGCAAACAGTTTACAGAATGATTATTCATGGAATAGAGTATGATATTATTTTCTACATTTTAAATGATCAGATGTCAGGGGCAGTTATTTACTGAGATCACACACAGCATTGGCAGTTTCATATTTTATATGGTTGTAAAACACAGACAATACCACAAAGATAGTGCTATAGGGTTTTCAAATTATGAAGCCATAAACATGATGGTAAAAATGAGCTGGCCCAGACAAGTTCAGTTTTAATGCTGGGCTTACACAACGTCCCATTATGAAAACCCTGTAAATTCAGAAAGCAGACATAAGACTTGCATAAAAAAAAGGGTCACCAGATCCATTCACAGCAAGCTTTTTTACACTGATATACTACTGAACAGCAAAATGATTAAGTGTTACTAAAGTTTAAATTTAAATTTCATATAAAAAGATATGTAACAAAGAAACAAGATAGAAATCTGTCTGATAACTTTTTGTGTACCACATTTCATTCAAATCCTTGTTACTGCACACAAAACAATGTGGCAAACTGTAATCTACTACCAAACAGAACAAAAATGCAGAACAGTTCAGCACAAGGCTTAGAGTGCTCATGTCAGCAAACAGCTTGTGACATGCCGGCCACAACATGAGCTGTTCTATCAGATGGAACTTCACTATACGGAATGTATAAATAGGATGAGAAATGTGAGATTTGGGGTTCCCAAGGTGAATATGAATTGCATGCACTGTGTAACAATTTGGGTGCAATACATCAACACTTACAGAGAATGTGTACTTACCATAATGTGTGTTTTATTTTTCTGCAACACTTTTTGTTCCAACAAATATTTGGTGAGTTATGCTCCAAATATGCACAAATGCAGGTACAAAATGTACATCTCGTATTAGGATCAAACTTCAAGCACAGCTTGAATATGACTAAGTTTCAGTAGAACTCCCCAGTACCAAATTACAATTTGTTCAGCATTTGAACTGTTACATGCCGAAGGACAGACCGACAGGCAATGGGCGCATTTTTGCAAATTTTGTAGGCAACACGCCATAAAAAGATACAAAGATGGAATTTTAATAAAATGCCGATTTTAGCAGAACAATCAATGCTATTTTTATTACTGAACATATTTATATATACCTATATCTACACGGGACGTGACTTCGTTATTAGAGACAATACGGGCCTTCGGCCGTATTCGCGTGTTCGGAAAACCACTGTTGAATATAGAAGCTTTGAAATTTGGCTCCCTGCTAATTATCTGACAAACCCCAAGACTCAACGGAATAAATAACACCGGAGCCGTGCGTTTCGATTATCTCTTGAAATTTGCGTAAAAACATTTTTCGCCCCAATAAATATTGAAGAACGCAATTTGGAGCCCCATGTCTTCAGTCCTTTTTTTTTTTGGTCTGACTTAAGCCAAATTCGGAAAGGGTATTGTTGTAAAACCCCACAATGTAAAATTCCTGAAAATTCGTGCAGCATTTCTCAGTTACCTGTGAACAACCACAATAAAGCTATCAGACGCATTTTGCGGCATTTTGTTGCGAAAGCGCCAAACCATAATATTTAGTGATCCGTTCCTAACAAACAGTGACACTACATATCTTGTTTGTCAACAGGGCAGTGCAGTAGAAGAGTTGATTTTAAGTTTGACATATTCATGTTTGGATTCGGACAATAACACCAATGGTTGTTCTCCAGAACCTTCACTTGATGAACATTTAAACACCTAATCAAGATGACCGTCTTCTGGGAAGTGACATTTTATAGTCTGGTGAAGAGGCACCAACGTTTCCGAGAAAGCTGCTGACCCAATTATCAGAGTACATTGGTACCAAGTTTTCTAATCACACGGCGTCATGTCCCCGAAGTCTGTAATCTTCATACTAACTGCAGTGAAATTGTCAGATCTTATTCAAGCACCTGTTTCTTATGAAGAAACAGTTCTTTCCTAACCTTCTTTCGCATACTAACTTCACTTACCTACATTTGCAGCATTACGTACAGTAATTAAGCACTATTCTTCAAGTTGATATGTATACGAAACATATGTCGTCCTCAAATTTTCAAATATGTGTTCAATAGAACGATTAACGCGTAACGCAAATACCGGTTAACACAGCAGCATGTATAAAAATATTCAATACAAAGGAATACACTGTTTACACGTTTTGTACAAAGCCTTACAGTTCACTATTTATACCAGTCCAGTTACAAAAAATAAAAGACATATAACCCCTTACCCAAACACCCCAACACAGCCTCTCTCGCACTATACTGTACTTGCTTCTCAATTTCCCGCACAGACACACAGACAAAACCACGAAAAATGGACGAAGACAGGTCTACCAACATACACATTTGAATTACACTGAAAAAGTACACGGTCCTTTACATCATGTTTTCCTAAGGATTACATTTCCAAACACGTTCTCTAAAACGGAAATAACCATAAATTTTTAACCCTTTAGAGCCTAGGGGTTTGTATTCACCACCAATTTTAGCATTAATATCTCTGCACGTTGACGGCAGAGTGCATTAACGTGTTCTATATTATTCTTGATTTCCGTATTGTTCTACCATTTCTTTCCTCGCTTATGTTTCGAATGGAAATACACGATGTTCTCTGTAAACCGCGGAAAACCGGCTCCGATACCGGGTGAGTCAACGTGGAATATGTGCTGGACACAGTGGCACTTGGGCAGGTACTTCGGTTTTCCACTTCAATATCGTTCCACCAACACTGCACACTCACCTTGATCCTAATGCTACCCACGTGAAGGTCAACGGGATTGGTCATCATCAGGCTAAACACGTTTTATATAATAAATAAGAGGAACTCACAAAATGTCTTTCATTTTAAAATTCAGATCTCAGTTTTATAAAACCCGTATTTTCCGTGTTACGTAAAACGATGGGTTGGACAACGATAGTTAAAATGATAGTCAAAAACAGGTTTTTGAAGTGGTGTCGACCTATACTAGATGATCTGTGGTATCGACGGTGGAGATGTAGATGATTCAGCCTGGGAATTCTTCGTCTATGTTTTTGTCTGTGTTTCCATGTGGGGGCTGGGCTGAGCCGTAGTGATGTGTCTGGTACCGTTGTTAATACGGAATAGTCCATAACCCTACCGAGATTTGTACAGTACCAAGTACAGCCCAGAACGCTAGTCTAAAACATTACCGTTATACCCAGTGATTTGGTTTATTTATCAAGATAGACCATTGGCGTAGTGTAAAACACAAACAAAATAGGAATGGTGATTATAAAAATATTTAGTGTTTAATGAGATGGGATGGCCTGTTGTCGGGTATCATTTTGCCATTGCTCATTGCAGGTAGGCCAGTTACTTCGCCGATGCTGAGATAACAACAAAATGCCGTTCTAAGAATAGACCAGACCTAACTGTAAAAAAGCCTTACTGCAGCAGCAGAGGTAAAATTTATTGCCAAATAAGCCTGCCCTGACGGAGCGCGTCCGAAATAAGGTGATGGGGCGAACAATGAGACGTACGTGCATATGCATCTGGAAAACCATTCAGAATTTGTCGTTCATCTTTTGGCATGAAAACAGCTTTGAGCTCTAATGTATGAAGGGCACTGGTAGGTTTATGGTTTTTTTTTTTTTGGTGGACATTCAGTTCCACGTGATGAGCATTGTCTGCTGCAGAGGTCCTGTGAGCCGGTCCCAGTGGCCGCGCCGTCCACTGTGTGGGTCTGCGACCGCTCTCTTGCTGGATTGCGGGCTCCAGTCCCGCCGGGGCCATGGTCGTCTGTCTGTTGTGAGTGTTGTGTGTTGTCAGGTAGAGGTCTGCGACGACCCGATCCCTCATCCAGAGGTTTCCTATCGAGTGTGGTATGTCTGAGTGTGATAGTAAAGCCTCGACAATGAGGAGGCCCTGGCCCACTAGAGACTGTCATGCCATAGGGGACGATAACCTCTGTGAGCCAATACCTGTCACCATTCGGCCCGACCCCCAAGTTTAGCTACCCGTATTGGCCCAAGTCCGCCTTCCCTATCCTATAACCCGAATAAAAACCGACATTTACAACCTGCTATACCGCATCCTTGGGTATACAAGTATAACTTCATGTTTCTCTCGGGGTTTTAAATTCATAACTACTTTCATGGGACAACAGTCTTTTTAACATTACATTGCATGGCACAGTTACTGACAAACCGTTTGTCGCTAAGCTGGCCAATAATGAAGGCGTTTTCTTAGAAATAGTTGCCAAACTACACGGCGGCATGTAACATAAAACCGTAACCTTGTTACTATAGTCTACTGTCAATTAGTTCATATTCCATACCACACATTCCTCTTTTTTACACAAAACAATTAATTACTAAGTAACTTAATTCATAACTAAACATCTCACTGACTTACCACATAAACGGTTCATGACAAACACCACTTTTACCATCACACAGCCCAGTTTCTTCATGACAAACCCCTACAATATATTTGCACAAGGTCCGCCATTTTTTCGTTACGACTGCAGACCCACAGTCGACAAGCAAATATTTGTTCGTGCTGTCAGTATCGCTCGAAAGCTTCTGTGTTTTTATGCATCCGACACGCGCAAGATAGCCAACCAGTCTATTTACATTTCGCTGACATTTCCTTACGCCGCAGATTGTTATTAAGCGTTTCGCGCTGTCGCCATATTTGTTTCTACAAACATGCGCCAAATAACTGACATGCAACATGTAGAGACAGGAATAATTACAAATTCGATTTTATTCTGAAAAATAAGAACCGACTAGATGCTACATATTTTTTATTATACTTATGATAGGCTCAACATGTTTCGGGCACTGTTATGCCCATCATCAGGATCTCACGACTATAGTTCTGATTACCACATTGGCTGTCCCGTTCTTGGGTTGCTGTTGGTTGGAAGTTAGGTGCAGGCAGGCTGGATAAGTGTCCGGGCTGCAGGCTATGTTGAGCCTATCATAAGTATAATAAAACAATAAATAACATCTAGTTGATTCTTATTCTTCAGTTATCAGAACGATGCACGGTCCAATACACATCGATTTTAATCTGTAGGCAAGTCGTTCAATACGATAAAGTAGTCTTGTACATAAGCTGCAGACATTCTTACTCTCCGCTCTGGGTGGAGGTATTTCAGCTTCGCACTCCGGCCATTTGCAAAAGGGAAAAGAGCCTACAAAGTGGTGGGTTTTGCTTAAAAACTGATATAGACTTCTGACTTGGCCGCTCACATTGAGGGAGGAACGTAGACTGAGGGTTTTTGAGAGTAGTGTGTTGTGGAGAATATTTGGGCCTAAGAGGGACGAGGTAACAGGGGAGTGGAGAAAACTACATAATGAGGAGCTTAATGATCTGTACTGCTCAACCAATATTGTTCGGGTGATCAAATCTAGAAGAATGAGATGGGCGGGGCATGTAGCAGGTATGGGGGAGAAAAGAGGCGTATACAGGGTTTTGGTGGGGAAACCTGAGGGAATGAAACTACTTGGAAGACCCAGGCGTAGATGGGAGGATAATATTAAGATGGATCTTCAGGAAGTGGAATGTGGGGGTATGGACTGGATCGAGCTGGCTCAGGCCCTTGTGAATGCTGTAATGAACCTTCGGGCTCCATAAAATGCGGGGAAATTTCTTGAGTAACTGAGAATTGTTGAGCTTCTGAAAAAGGAATCTGGTCCATGGAGTAAGTAAGAAGTATAGGCATATTTGTAGAGGTTTGCATCGGCAAGTCAACGTCCAATCCGCTCACTCTGCAATTTCGCTCTCGGGCCCACCCCCTTAGCAAACCTTGTTGCAGGCAGGTGGCGCAAGGAAGGAAGGTGCGTGGATCATGTGACTGAGAAGAATATCGGCTGACCAACAAAGTTACTGTGGGGCGTCGCATATTAGTCAGTTATCTTCGACACAGAAGTCTAGGCGATACCGGCCTGACTTCGAAATTCGACAGCGCGTGGTCAAAAACAAGAAAACCGTATACACGTGAATCACTCGGAAGTATTGAGGCAACGGAGGAAAGTGCAAGTTGTGTGTGATCTGATGTGTGAGACATCAAGCGACGCAGAACAAATAAGGAGGCAATTTCACTAAATTTTGACTTGACCTAACTTACCCGCTAGTCTCCAAGCCCCCCGATATTCCCTTAGCAGGTCGGGTACAGTGGATTTGAATGAGGATCGCTCCGTAGCCTGTGAAGTTAGCACGGCTTATGGCTAATACTGGTATTGTATCTTGAAATGGGTCACGACCTTTTCGTCATCATTCTTCACGAAGATTATCATTATATAAACAAAAGCTTGCTACTGTATCTTATGGGAGCCGGGATAGCTCAGTTGGTTTAGCGACTCGCTACGGGTTGGGCGTTCCGGGGTTCTAATACCGATGAGGGCGAGATTTTTCGCACCCATCTGGACCGACCCAGCCTAATGAACAATGGATACCGGCTCTTTTTGGGGGGGGGGGGGGGAGTTAAGCGCCCGGAGAGTGGCGTTGATCACCCTCCCCTTCTAGAGACGAAGATGAAGAAAGAGTAAAGATGCACATCTACCCCTATTTCGGGCCTTCAAGGCCTGTTACAGGGTGAATTGTACCGTGTGCCTTTACTTCATTCTTCTGAACATACTGAGGAAAATCATAAAACATTCGGCCAGGATAGACAACAACCCCGCCGATTAGCTTCTTTTGAAAATATTCGAAGGAGACCGCCTTGGAAAAGCGAGCAAGTTTTGTGTACCTGCTAAATCTACTGCCCTTCCCTGAATTCACTACATCGGACAAGACAATCGCTTAGGTCGAAGGGTTTGCACGGTTTGGGGTCCACTGAAATTGCAAGCCAAGGCACTAGGACAAAAGGAGGAGGACCAAAAGACCTGCTTGGATAAGCCACTGTTCAAGGTCGTCATGAACAATAACTCTGTAAATTTCCATAGGCGGCGATTCATTGCTGCAAAATTATATAGCCTACGATTTCTCGAAAATGGATCGCTGGAACAAAGAGCAAACAACAACTGTCAATTGCAATACCTCCACAGAACATGATCTCGTATGAGATTAGTCTTATCCAGATCCACCTGCATATCCTTCGGCCTTACATTTCATACCCTGGCTGCCAACTGGACAAATTCCAAAGAAATAGGACCAAAAATTCCGGAGTGTACCAGTATCACTGCCCAAGCGACGGCACGAATCACAAAAGTCCTAGAAAACAACAAGACAGGTCTAGTATGTACAACGCGTTAGCGTAAACATAGTTGCCGTGGAAAAGCGATAAGTATTACATATTACGTATGAATGTAGCCTTACTTATTCAGCATGCAAAGCGCATGCGCCTTGTTGCATTGTAATCTGTGGCCTATCTGGCTCTACTGTATTTTTCCACATTTTCGGGGAAAGTTATTGAACATAAAATGTGTGCTTTGTTTTTAAATGTAAATTTGTCTAAATATTTCTGATTCTGAGAAGAACTGAGTGAAATATTATCATAAATGTATAGAGGTCTTCATGTAAAATACCCATGAGATTCAATCAAACTTGAATTTTCACGGCATATTTTTTAAAAATACTCAAATATCAGTTTCCATGAAAATATGCCCCATAGGGGCCGAATTGTTCTATGCGGACGGATGGATGGACATGAAGAAACTAACAGTCTCTTTTCGCAATTTGGCGAAAGTGCCTAAATATAAACCCAACCAGCAATAAATCTTTACGGTTTTATTATTTTTTAACTTAAACTGTGGCGGTAAATTCTGTAAGTTTCAAAATTCTGACGAGAATAACCGGCTTATTTTTACGTGAAGACGTATGTACATTTATGAAAATATCTCGTTCAATTCTTCTTAGGATGAGAAATGTTCTGACAAATTTGTAGAGAACATCAAAACACAAATTTTATAGTCAATAACTTTCTTTCCGAAAATCGTGCCTTTTATGAGATAATGTGGAAAAATATGGCACAACCAAACTGGTAACAGATGTCAATACAATACAGCGCATGTTCTTTATATGCTGGATAAATAAGGTTACAGGAACACACTCAAAACATGTAAAATTTATAGCTGTGCATATCAACAATGGTTACGACCCTCAATATATGTAAAATTTATAGCTGTGCATGTCAACAATGGTTACGACCCTCAAGATATGTAAAATTTATAGCTGTGCATATCAACAACGGTTACGAAACTAAATATATGTAAAATTTATAGTTGTGCATGTCAACAATGGTTAGGACACTCAAAATATGTAAAAGTTATAGCTGTGCATATCAACAATGATTACGACCCTCAAAATATGTAAAATTTATAGCTGTGCATGTCAACAATGGTTACGACACTCGAAATATGTAAAATTTATAATTGTGCATATCAACAATGGTTACGACACTCAAAATATGTAAAATTTATAGCTGTTCATGTCAACAATGATTACGACACTCAATATATGTAAAGTTTATAGCTGTGCATATCAACAATGGTTACGACACTCAACATATGTAAAATTTATAGCTGTGCATATCAACAATGTTTACGACACTCAAAATATGTCAAATTTATAGCTGTGCATGCCAACAACGATTACGACACTCAAAATATGTAAAATTTATAGCTGTGCATATCAACAATGTTTACGACACTCAAAATATGTAAAATTTATAGCTGTGCATATCAACAATGTTTACGACACTCAAAATATGTAAA
>Ga0131853_10017306_pt1 | contig 13127 bp, 7 predicted proteins | sample TergutLab28metaG_FD_92764 | JGI IMG/M metagenome (GOLD analysis project Ga0131853, IMG submission 92764) | Labiotermes labralis P1 segment gut microbial communities from Petit-Saut dam, French Guiana - Lab288 P1 (version 2) (version 2) | ecosystem: Host-associated > Arthropoda: Insects >...
TTGTAGTGAATCTATCGAATGTTTTCCTGGTACAGCTTCCAAATTTTTCCTTAAGCTTCTCGTTACTATTCCATTGGCTCCAATTATTACTGGTACAATCGTACATTTCAGGTTCCACATTCGTTGTATCTCTATACATAAACTTTTGTATTTTAACTTCCTTCCAGCTCCTGCACAACATTTCTGTCTGCGGGTTATTATTATCATTATTATTATTTTATTTTTTATTTTTTGGGGGGGCGCAACAGCCCCCATGGGCTAGTTATTCACGAGGTTTCTAGATCACGCACAGCGACGCAACACAATCGGTGGGACTCCTCTGGAAGAATGGTCAGCTCGTCGCAGAGACCTCTACCTGACAACACACAACACTCACAACAGACATACATCCATGCCACCAGTGGGATTCGAACCCACAATCTCAGCAGGCGACGCCTTAGACCACGCGGCCACTGGGACCTACCAGTAGTAGTAGTAGTAGTAGTAGTAGTAGTGGTAATAATTTTTTTTGCACGTGATGTAATAGAATATGCAGGGATAATTATGTATAATTGTACCCATACTTATTAATTATTCATTCGTTGTAGTGACTTTCATAGGTAGGTTTTCACCCTTTTTACAGGCTACGAATGCCCTTAGGGTGAGTACAGGCATAGCGCTACTCTTTCTAGGACCTCGGCACTAGATGGGGGGTGGAGGGGTCAGCCTCACGCCCCGGCTGCCTCTACCCCCGGGAAAGACCAGGTACCCATTTTACAGGAGGCTGGGTGGAACCCCAGGGCCGGTTTGGACGGGCGGAAAATCTCGTCCCCACCGGGATTATTTTTTTTTAATATTGAACCGTTTATTTAGTCCTTCATCGGTACATAGTCTTAACTTTTGCACTCAGTGTTCGTGTGTGTGTGTGTTTGTGTTTCGTGTGCATGAAGTGTTGCAATGGGAGTATTGGATGTGTTCAGTTCCGCGGTCCGGCCTTGTCACATTCAGCGCACAGTTCCGCTCATTCCCGGAACGTCCAGCCCGTAGTCAGTCGCTATACCGACTGAGGTACCCGGCCCACGTAGTGACTATCATACAGACCCAATTTTGCCCCAGTTGCCCGCACGACATATAAGGCTTAGCAAGTCCCGTCTGCATGTCTGGTTCCTTAGTGCAGAACTTCCTTGCTGGGGAAGCAGAAGAGACAGGCACCCTACGTATGTCGTAACAGTGAGCCGCGTTCCGGCAACCACTGTTGCAGGACGAAGAGCAATGAGTGTTACATATTCTAAGTGTGTGTCTGTAGCCTTAGTTGTCCAGCGCGTGCCCCGTTTTGGCATCTGTGGCCCGTTCGGCTGTACCGCATTTTTCCTCATTATCTCATAAACGGCACGATTTTCGGAAAAAAAATGTTACTGAACCCAAAATATGTGTTTTGATTTTCTCTGCAACGTTCGTCTGAAACATTTCTCGTTCTAAGAAGAATTTAGACATGGACAGAGGTCTTCCATGTAAAGTACCCGCTGTACTTGTCAGATACTGGGGACCGCGATGGCACAGTGGTTAAGGTGCTGTGCTACAAATCGGAAGGTCGCTGGTTTGATTGCAGATGGTGTCATTGGAATTTTTCATTGACATAATCCTTCCGATCGCACTATGGCCCTGGGGTTGACTCAGCCTGTAACAGAAATGAGTACCAGGAGCATTTCCTGGGGGTAAAGGCGGCCGGTGCGTGAGGCTGACGACCTTACCACCATCCTGTGCCGTTGTCATGTAATCTGGGAACGTCAAGTTCCTGGAACCCTGTGGGCCACCCCAGGCCTGTAACGGGACTGCTTTTGTCAGATATTAACGAAACATGAATTATTGTCGATAGATTTGCCGAAAAATACACAAGTACCATATATGACGAACATCTGTCAAGTGGGAGCCGAGTTGTTCCATGCGGACAGACGGACAGACAGACGTGACGAAGCTGATAGTCGCTTTTCGCAATCTTTGCGAACGCGCCTAAAAACTGACACTGAACGGGAGTGTTTGGACAGCCCTGTGCAGGACGGGGATGTTCCTACTTGCATCCGTTGGGAGTGAAAATTACTTGTGTAAATAAAGGCACCTTGACTTCATTGGTGGTCAGTGCGTCGTGTCAGGTCAGTGGCAGCCAAGCCCGCGTGGGCTGTTGGTGTGGTTTGTGTCGATACCCCCAAGTCAGGGTCAGTTGGACGTGTTTTCGGCTCGTCAGGCTTAGTGCCGGTGTTGTGATGCAGTTCCTTCGGCGTATTTGTCTTCCGATCGAGCCGCTAGTCCAGATGGACTACACAGGCTGTGCTTACTGATGGGTGTTAGTCTAAGTTTTGTCGTTACATCCCCCCCCCCCGCCGCACTTCCATGTGTGGTTCTCCTGATCCAAAGAACTGCGTCAAGGAAGAATAAGTAGGGTTGTGAAAGTGACGCACCCATCCTCGAACGACGGTGTTCAGAACAGGTTAGGTTTGTGCTATGCTTGCTGCACCTCTGGGAGGAGGATCCTGATTATTGTGTAGGAGTCCCCTCTGAATCCTGCGATGCAGAAGGTGAGGCCCCACAGCGGGTCCGGACACCATGATACAGAATGTGAGGCTCCACTGCCGGTCCGGACACCATGATACGGGTGAGGCTCCACTGCCGGTCCAGACACCATGATACAGAATGTGAGGCTCCACAGCCGGTCCGGACACCATGATACAGAATGTGAGGCTCCACAGCCGGTCCGGACACCATGATACAGAACGTGAGACTACACAGCCGGTCCGGACACATACGGAATGTACAGTTAGTCTGATGATAATACGAAAAAAGACAGGGAGAACAAAATACAGAGGATTGAAAGGGAAATTCTGCAATAAGGTGTCATTATTTTATCTGGCAAATATCGCATCTCTCTTCGCACCAGTTTCGCCGAGCGCATAGGAGGTTGGCTGAATGGGCCACAGAAATACTGTAAACGAGCCAACAGGAAGCAACAGGACACAGGTAGCCCACAGTCTGCTACGGATTTTTCGACGATTAACTGTAAAGAGGGTTTTGAAAACAATGGCAAGAATATAAAATATATTGAAATTTTAAAAAATGTGCAACTATCAATACCGGATGTGATGTAAAGAAACAGCACATCCTGTCAGAGATGAGAGCTATTCCCCATCTGCCATCTAAGCCAATCAGGAATGACGTTTATTAAATTACCAATATAGCAGCTGCCATGTCTAAAAAGAGAAGTGCAGTGCAGCCAACTGCACGCGAAAGTGTCCCTAAAGAATGAAGAAAGGCAAGATCCTCAACCAGGAACTTTATCACAGAAGTAAAATCACTGTATTACGTCACAGCCAATAAAGATCGGCGCTGGGGGCCCTACAGTGGCGTTTGCAAAAATTTTCATTCTGGGCAGCGAACATATCAAAGAAAATGTACAGAATTTATTTATTTTTATTAAATGTAGTTTTTCTATTCTATATTACAAATTTATAAAAATATCATTCTTAGTTTCGTAGCCTTAAATATTCTAACACCTGTGTTGTGTTACATACGTGGGTGAATCAAATGAAAACCCGTAAATATTTTAATATACCGTATATTCTCGAATCTAATCCGCAATAGTTTTTGCCGATTTCTTAAACGAAAAAAAAGTTAGTTCGCGGTTCCAATCCGCACATTTCCTTCCACCGCCTTCAGAAGTCGCGCGGTGGATGTCGGCTGTATGGAAAGCCATCCCGGAGAGCATTATCGTCAGATCTTTCAAGAAGTGCTGCATAAGCAATGCTTTTGACAGATCCGAAGATGACATTCTATGGGAGGACGATGGTGACTGGTGACGGATAACGATTCAGTTATGAGTGATGACGGCGAGTCTGATGAATAATAAATAATAAATATTATATAATATTATAAGTAACAAATAAAATAATAAATTATTGTATTGTTCTTACGGCACGTATCATTTTTCCAAAATCCAGCTCACGACCGCGAATCTAATCCCCACGCGATTCTAATCAGCATCTGATGTTTTAGCCCTCTGAAACTGTAAAAAGGGTACGGATTAGATTCGAGAACATACGGTACATTGTGTGTTAATTTTTAAGGTTTTCATTTGACTCTCTTATGTCCATTTTGAGGGAAAGGCCTCATTGTAACTTTACTTTCCATTGACTTACATTGCATAATGAGGTTCATTTTACACAGATGTTTATTTTTGCGATGGTTCCTCCAGGAACGGAACTCCGTCGTAACCCGACGGCCACCAGTATTGTTCATTTGCTGGTTAAAATACTGGTTATCAGAGTGCTTTAACGTACTGAGAAAGCTGGGTTAAATATCGAGTCATTTAGCGTGAAAAGTATTAACATTTGAGAATGGACCAAGGGAAGGAGACTGATGTCTTAGTTTATGTAACGACACTGTATCAGACGCAGATGTCTTTCGAACGCGGAATGTGTTTGGAGGATACATGGGGAGGTTACTTGAGGCAGGTTTGAACTGGGCACCACCTGAGAGGACGAGTCAGACGCTTATGTGCCAGTTACTGGAAGGTCAGAAGCAAGTCACCGGGTTTGGTTCGCGTTTCTTGACTTTGCCGGTAACTCAGCTTGCACAGCAGGGGACTGCCGCATGACGTGGGCTGGAAGCGGCTATTGGGGAAGAAACAAGAGCAGATTGAAGTCAGGCAATGCTTGCTGTCATTCGGTGCAGAATCTTTTGTCTTCCAGTTTGCTATCTAAAAATATACAGATTAAGATATACAGAACTATAATTTTGCCTCTTGTTTTGTATGGGTGTGAAACTTGGTCGCTTACGTTGAGGGAGGAACGTAGGCTGAGGATGTTTGAGGAGAGTATTTGGTCTTAAGAGGGCCGAGGTAAAAAGGGAGTAGAGAAAACTACATAATGAGGAGCTTAATGATCTGTACTGCTTACCCAGTACTGTTCGGGTGATCAAATCAAGAAGAAAGAGATGGGCGGGGCATGTAGCGCGTATGGGGGAGAGGAGAGGAGTATACAAGGTTTTGGTGGGGAAACTTCAGGGAAAGAGACCATTGAGAAGACACAGGCGTAGATGGGAGGATAATATTAAGATTGATCTTCAGGAAGTGGGATGTGGGGGTATGGACTGGATCGAACTGGCTCAGGATAGGGACAGGTGGCGGGCACTTGTGAATGCGGCAATGAACCTTCGGGTTCCATAAAATGCGGGGAATTTCTTGACTAGCTGAGAACCGGTTAGCTTCTCAAGAAGGACAGTACTCCATGTAGTTAGTTAGTTAGTTATATAGTTACTAGTCTACCCCGTTTATCGGTCGTGACGTAGGGTACTGCGTAGCATTTGCGTGGAGTGACTGGAGAAGAGCGCCGAAAGTAGCAAGATATTCTGACTCAGGACCGGGATATGAACTCGATCCTTTATTATAATAAAGAGTGGAAGGTGTCGAAGGTGAAGTGGGAGACGAGGTTATGGGTTCTTCTTCTTCTTCTTCTTCTTCGTCTTCTTTTCATCTTCTTCTTTTCTTCTTCGTATTCTTTTCCTCTTTCGTTCTTTTTCTTCTTTCCTTTTCTTCCTTTTCTTCTTCGTCTTCTTTTCTTTTCTTTTTTCTTCTTTTCTTTTCCTTTTCTTCTTCCTTTTCTTCGTCTTCTTTCTTTTCTTTTCTTTTCTTCTTTCCTTATTTTTTCTGCTTTTCATCTTCTTCTTCTACTCTTCTGCACAATATTATCCTCAGCCATCCGTTCAACATGGCCTAACCAATTTAATCTTTGTTTTTTAATAAACCCAATTATATTTTGTCCTTTCAATATATCATTTATTTCTTGATCAGTTTTAATCCTCCAGTGGCCATCATCTGTTCTTGTAGGACCAAATATTTTCCTCATGATCATTCTTTCGAAAGTCATCAGTTTATTTGTAATATTCTCCTTAAGTACTCATGTTTTGGAGGCTTAAGTTACTGTTGGGCGAATTAACGTGTTATAAAGTTGTAGTTTGACGTTTTGGGATATTAATTTTGATGAATATAATTTTCTGTGAACACGGTATGCCCTATTTCCTGCTGCTATTCTTTCTTTAATTTCCTCTTCAATAGAGTTGTCAGTATTCACCATTGTTCCTAGGTATTTAAATGGACGAGGTTATGGGTTAACAGGTGTTAAACAGGACAGTGTATTGACAGGGCTGTGGAATGTATTACTCCACGGATAATCGGGGGGGTTCGATTGCAGATTTTCTGTGCGGCAGCGTGTAGTCTGGGGTCGATCCACACCTATCCAGGTGGCACTAACGGCTCTTATCCGGAGATAAACCGGCCGTAGCGTGAAAGTGACAGCTCACCTCCCTCTAGCGCCGAGGTTAGAAAAAAAGGAGCTTGCCTCTACGCCATACTTCTTCAGCGGGAAGTGCTTTAGGGCAGTGTTTCTCAACCTTTGTGAGACCGCAGCCCGGTAAATTCTTTTTTTCATAAGACAAGGGCCCGGTCCCAACAAATTTACTCGTAAATAAATAACTTTCCAATTTTTTTAAGTTCCTACATGAAACTAACATAAGTATTAATAATTAATTATGGCATAATCATAAAGAGCATTAGTACACTTATGTATACAGTGTGGCATGTTGACAGATATAAAATTACATTTAAATTAGTTATCAATCACTGGACTAATGAAGTCTTGTAACATATTGTAGTTTCCTCAGGCCAACATCTGGGTCTGAGTTTTTCGACACATTCACGAATATTTTTCTCCGCAGAATATTTCCACTATAAAACATTTATTCATGAAAATAGCTTTAGAAAACTAAAATGACAAATTCCAGGAGAACCTCTCGCGGCTCGGTATAATTGATGCCAGGGCCCGGTACCGGGCCGCGGCCCGGCGGTTGAGAAACACTGCTGTAAAGTACCATTTATGTTCCACCAGGTTTAGCATTAAAAAATTCTGCCTTCTTCTCAGAGCGTGTAGTGGCTTTGTGTATTTTGTGTGGATCTCAACACACACAGCTTTACTCAGCTGTGCAGCATTAACGTATTGGTTTGGTTAACAACACGGGATATGTTCACCGCTCGGCACGAGCTGAATCTTTAAATATACCGGTGATTCAGGTTAATCGCATCCCACAGAGAGTTCATGAAGCCCAGTAACAGTTATGTGTTAACCTACTGGCTAATAGACATATTACAGTTGTTGACAAATTTTTGGCCGTGATGACGCGAATTTTTGTGTCTTTTCAATGTGCACGTGTTGTAAATGATGGCCAGTATAAAATCGGGGCACGCTGTGGTTGGTTGAGGCACTGCACTACAAGTCGGAAGGTCGCGGGTTCGATTCCCGATTATGTCATTGGAATTTTTCATTGACAGTCCTTCCGGCCGCACTGTGGCCCTGGTGTCGACTCAGCTTCTAAGAGAAATGATTACCAGGAATATTTCCTGGGGGTAAAGGCGGCCGGTGCCTAGGGCTGACAACCTTACCATCTTCCTGGAACCCTTAAGGCCTGTCCAGGGATTGCCTTACCTTTTATCACTATAGAATTAATTCGTAATTGGACCTGTTTTTCAGTAGGCTGCACGTCAAAATATGTGGATTTTTATAGCCCGGGGGAGGGGGGGGGGAATCTTCAAGCTTTCAGGAATTGGTACAACTGGAATCGCCGCTCTGTGGAACGTGACCCCAGAGGTCAGAACCTGGCAGGATGTTGAACGTGGTACGACTGTAGGGCAGCAAAGCCAGCTTACTCGCTAACTGGAAGTGCAAACTGCAGGTATCGGTCTTGTGGAATATGTCGCCATGCAGTTCCGTGAATAGGCAGCGACGTTTCGGGGAGAACGTACGCGAAGATGTACGCACCTATTTCGCCCTAAACATTGGTAGAGGCCAGTTGAAATGTGATGGCACACGCGCAGAAACCAGATTTCGTCTTTCGGCGAAACGGACTAGTCCATTTAAATCTACGGAGGCGTCAGTTCAGTCGACTACTGGCAGCCGAGGCGTGCGCATCAGCGGTAGTAATGCTGGATACACCACGTTCCGAGGTAGTGTGAAGGGTACTGGTTACACACTCCATTCGCCAGTTTTCCCTACACTTCCCTTCGCGTGCGTCACCGTGTGCCATCACATTTCAACTGGAGTCTATCAGTGAAACTACACGGCGTCACATGCCAAAAGACCGTCATCTAAATAGGTACCTGACGTCGGAAGAACCTCACCGTTAGCACATCAGCTTTCACTGGAATAAACGGTGATGTAATTTTAATAATTACTGTTAATTATGTTAACGCCGGTCGCGGTGTACGTGCGGTCTGAGGTGTAGGTCTTTAGGCCGGCGGTTGCTGAGATGATCGAATCCCGCTTCGGACAATCTGGACAATGTCTCAGCTGGAATGATAAGCCTGAAACAAGTGTCACTGTGCGCACCCCACTTTTCTACTAAGCTTCCTCGCCGGCCCTCAGCGACTCGCCACCCTATATGCTGTAACTCCGTCTTGCGCGTATCCTACAGGGCAGGGGAGTTTCTGGAACGCCTACGTGGGTCCGGGCAACTCGTGTGCAGCCCCACGCGGTCTCATGAGGCACCGCGACAGCCTGATGATCCTGGGAGCCTTGAGTTGTCCCACTCTTCCAAGATTTAAATCCTGGCGGTTACTGTCTGTACCGCCATTTTGAATATACCAAAATCCTACGACCTGCCCGTACTATATTTATATTTTTGTATGTATCTCAGAAAGAGCAGCGAATTTTGTCCTGCGCCGCATTCGGTGATGGCTTTTCATAACCGAACTGACAAGTGTTTACTGCGCGGTACGAACTGGGTCTTTAAATAAAACGGATTACGTTTTGCCCTTGAAGGATTAAAACAATGGCGTTTGCTGTATTCGGCTGTAAAGCGCTCTGGAGTGCATCTCTCTGTATGTGTTGGACAGTGTTTACTCCCTGGATTGTAGTCGTCTATGTGTTGGACATTGTTTACGCTCTGGATTGCAGCCGTCTGTATGTGTTGGACAGTGTTTACGCTCTGGATTGCAGCCGTCTGTATGTGTTGGACAGTGTTTACGCTTTGGATTGTAGCCGTCTGTATGTGTTGGACAGTGTTTGCGTTCCGGATTGCAGCCGTCTGTATGTGTTGGACAATGTTTACGCTCTGGATTGCAGCCGTCTGTATGTGTTGGACAGTGTTTACGCTTTGGATTGTAGCCGTCTGTATGTGTTGGACAGTGTTTACGCTCTGGATTGCAGACGTCTGTGTGTGTTGGACAGTGTTTACGCTCTGGATTGCAGCCGTCTGTATGTGTTGGACATTGTTTACTTCCTGGATTGTAGTCGTCTGTGTGTTGGACAGTGTTTACGCTCTGGATTGTAGTCGTCTGCGTTGGACAGTGTTTACGCTCTGGATTGTAGTCGTCTGTGTGTTGGACAGTGTTTACGCTCTGGATTGTAGCTTGCGAGGTCCCTGCGTCAGCGGGAATGTAGGCGTAAGGGCAGTATTGAAATGGTGGTTGAACAGGATGTGGGAGTGTTTGGGTGTGAGAGTAAGCTGGATGTGAGTGTGCTGGGTGCATGTGGTTGGTTCTGTGTATACCGGGTGCTGATAAGTTCTTAGCCAGACCAGGAAGGAAACAAGCTCGGAATCATGTCATGGACGCGCGCGATTTCAACAACATTGAGACGCAAGCTGTCAAGTTTTTTTTTTCCTGCAAAGCAAGGCGCCGAAGGAAATTCACGCCATTCTAACAGAATCATTAGCTTTTTTCCTTCCTGGTCGGGATAAGGACCTATCAGCACCCCTGTAGTTAATGAACTTTCGGGTGGCATTGCATTTGAGGAAGGTCTTGACGAAGTGAGCAACTATAAACTTATGAAAATTGGTGGTTCTTCAGGAAGTCAGTTAACAGGATGGCTGAGGTTTTGTTTACGTGTCTCATCTCCCCGTCCATGCTACGTGCGCCACCCGTCATCCGTAATACTGGCCAACCTAGTAACTGCACCGGTGAGAACCAAAATTAATCTTTTGAAGACGAAAAGTAATTGCATTATATACGACGTTCAGTTCTTACCTTTCAGAGAACTCAATGTGCTTCCTTTATAAAGACGTCGCTCTGATGTTTCAAATGCTGCCCACTGGCCGCGTGAGGTCCTTCCACCTTTGCGATGCGGCTGGATATTTGATATCAGAAACAAAACAGAGATGGAATTAGAGGGACTGCTGACTAGAAGTCAGTATTCGGAAGGTCCTGCGACCGGCCACCTCTACACAGGTTTTTCTTGGATTCCCTGTGTCTATAAGCAAATGCTGAGATGGTTCCCAAAATTCCAAGTTGCCACTACATGCTTCTCATGTAGCCCTCCCGACTTAAATTTATTAGTAACCAATTTCATATTTTGTATACACGTAAAATAACCACTGCCACCGGGTAACAACCCAATTGCAGTTAATAAATATTATTATTAGTATTTTCACAATATATCGTGAAAATTACTTTTCTTGCGTTTGTACAAAAATTCGTTGTTAAACTGAGAGAACAAATCACTTTTCGTGCTAAAATATAAACAGCAGTTGCATATCTCACCGTGCTTGTATGTTTTGGTGCCGGACAGTAAAAGGTAAAGCAGTCTCATTACAGGCCTGGACAGGCCCAGAGGGTTCCAGGAAGTTAAAGCAGTCACGTTACAGGCCTGGACAGACCCAGAGGGTTCCAGGAAGTTAAAGCAGTCACCTTACAGGCCTGGACAGACCCAGAGGGTTCCAGAAAGTTAAAGCAGTCACGTTACAGGCCTGGACAGGCCCAGAGGGTTCAAGGAAGTTAAAGCAATCACCTTACAGGCCTGGACACGCCCAGAGGGTTCCAGCAAGTTAAAGCAGTCACGTTACAGGCCTGGACAGGCCCAGAGGGTTCCAGGAAGTTAAGGTGCCCAGATTTCATGACAACGGCACAGGATGGTGGTAAGGTTGTCAGCCTTACGCACCGGCCGCCTTTACCCCCAGGAAATACTCCTGGTACTCATTTATGTTAGCGGCTGAGTCGGAAGGATTTTATGTTAATTAAAAAATCCAATGACTCCAGCTGGGATTTTTTTAAACTGTGTCTTTATTGGTACTTACATGTTACAGAGTTAACAGGTTGACTTATGTTCCTTACTGATCTCTTTGTGTCTACTCTACATAGTGTCACTGCCAGCCGTGGTGAGTCCTTGTGGGAATGGCAGGTGTTTGCTGTCCAGAGATGTACGGTGCCTTACTATCACCTTTTAGTCCGGCGTTAAACGAATCTGGTGCTGATGGGGAGGGGGGAACTATAGCACATCCAGGTACCTTCGTACTGTGGGTGTCTTGGGTGTTCGGTGGTACTCTTTCCAGCGGTCTTGTTGCAAGAAGTCCATGTAGTCGGTAAGAGAGAGGCGTCGCTGTGTCTGGAGACGGTATGCTACTAGGTGGGCCACGATCCATATTATCGCCGCCTGCTTTTGGGGGAGCCAGTGATGGAAAGTCGGGCGTAGGGTCCACTCCCCTGGTATGTGTTTTGGGTGTATGCGTAGTATTAGTGTATCTGTTGCCCCCCATCTCGCGCAGGACGTTGTATTGGTGAGATGAATTGCAGCCAAACGTTCGTTGGTCGGTATTATTTCGTGTATGGCAGCATACCACGTTGATTTTATGGGGTCGAAGTCCGTTGGTGTGTACGTTCGTCCATACTCGCTGCCATGCGATTCCTGGGTATTTGCGGGCAATCCGCAGCTCGCTGGTACCGTTGCCTGTTGTGGCCATTGTTAGCAGCACTCCGTAGAGACAATTTTTAAACTTTTGCATGGTTTCTTATGGGCCTGGTGGGGTAAAGCATGCCATGTCCAAGGCATAGTGACGGATATAGGATATCCCGGTTGGGAGGCGGGATCGAACCAGCGACCTTCCTATTTGTAGCACAGCACCTTAACCACTGTGCTACCGCGGTCCCCACCGGACAGTGTAGTGGTGGCTAAATGTCAGCACTTGACAATACACAGCAAGTGTCTCGAAGTGCTTCCACCGTGGAATTCCCTGCCTCTATCATTCCTCTTGTTCCCTGCATCACCCTACGAATTTCAAAGTGTGTGCGATTGATTGAAATTGTAGGACACTCTGTGGCGACGCTGATTGGACTAAAGCGGTTCGAGACAACGTGACGTGGCTTAATTTAGTGTTCATTCCGTGCCACGTGCATGCAGTCGTTTATGTACACTCATTTAAGCAGAACGTGTGCCGGGATAGCTCAGTCGGTATAGCGACTCGCTACGGGCTGGACGGTCCTGGGATCCAACCCCGGTGGAGGCGAGATTTTCCTCACCCGTCCAGACCAGCCCTAGGGCCCACCCAGCTTCCTATACAATGGGTACCCGCTCCCTTTCCCGAGGGTAGAGCGGCCGGGGCGTGGCGTTAATCACCCACCCAATCTAGCGCCGATGTTAAAGAAAGAGTAGAGCTATACCTCTATTACCCCTCTGGGCCTTCGTGGCCTGTTGTAGGATGACCTTTGCCTTAACATATGCGCAATAAATGATAAGTCTGAACCCTCCTACGTGTTTCAGCGACAAATTCTCTACACAAGTGGATATATAATGTTAGTACATCATTGTTACACGTACAGTAGCCATTGTTGCCGTCGAAAAGCAATAAGTATTACGTATTCTGAGTGTGTGTTTGGGTGTGTTTGTCCTTAGTTATCCACCCTGCAAAGCGCATGCGTCGTATTATATCGTCATCTGTGGCCTGTCCGGCTCTACATAATATTTTTCCACATATCTCATAAACGGCACGATTGTCGGAATAAAGTGGTCGAACACAAAATGTGTGTTTTGATTTTCCGTACAATTTTGGTCTGAGACATTTCACATTATATGAAGAATTCAGCGAGATATTATCGTAATTGTACGTATGTCTGCATGTGAAGTACACGATATTCTCGTCATATGTTGATGAAACTTGTATTTTCTCGACATGTTTTCGAAAAATACACAAATAGCAACTTTCATTACAATTATGTATTAACCTTTTGGCGCCGGAATTATTTTTTTTTAATTTTAGCACACCCTGTATATAAAATGTGAATAATACAGGAACCAAATACGTTAGAATTATGAAACAAACTGCATTTTGAAGAAAAAAAA
>Ga0131853_10017308_pt1 | contig 13127 bp, 13 predicted proteins | sample TergutLab28metaG_FD_92764 | JGI IMG/M metagenome (GOLD analysis project Ga0131853, IMG submission 92764) | Labiotermes labralis P1 segment gut microbial communities from Petit-Saut dam, French Guiana - Lab288 P1 (version 2) (version 2) | ecosystem: Host-associated > Arthropoda: Insects >...
GATCTCCATGGTCTCGGCGCCGGCGATCGTCTCGGCGGCGACGATGCCCATCGCCTCGGCGACGTGGGCGAGCATGAACTTCCCGGTGCAGTCGCCGATGGCGTAGACGTTCTCGACGTTGGTCCGACCGCGGCCGTCGATGGCGATGGCGCCGCGCTCGGTCAGGTCGACGCCGGCGTTCTCGAGGCCGAAGCCCTCCACCCGCGGGGCGAAGCCGAAGGCGGCGAGGAACTTGTCGGCCTCGAGCACCTGCTCGTCGCCGCCGCCCGCCGGCGCGACCGTGACGCGCACTCCGTTGCCGGTGTCCTCGGCTCCCTTGACCGCGGTGGCGGTGCGGACGGTGATCCCGAGCTTCTTGTACTCCCGCAGCAGCGCCTTGGAGATGTCGGCGTCCTCGGTCGGCACCATCCGGTCGAGGAACTCGATGATCGTCACGTCGACACCGAAGTTCTTCAGCACGTAGGCGAACTCCACGCCGATCGCACCCGACCCGCCGATGATGATCGACTTCGGCAGCTCCGCGTCGAGGATCTGCTCCTCATAGGTGACGATGTTCTGGCCATTCGGCACCACACCGGGGACGCTTCGCACGGTGGCGCCGGTCGCGATGATCAGGTTGTCGAAGGAGTACGACGTGGTGTCGCCGTTGTGGCCCTTGACGTCGATCGCCTTCGGGCCGGTCAGGGTGCCCCAGCCGTCGATCTCGGTGATCTTGTTCTTCTTCATCAGGAAGTGGACGCCCTTGACGATGCCGGCGCTCACCTGGCGGGAGCGGGCGTGCGTCGGCCCGAACGACATCGTGGCGTCGCCCTCGATGCCGAACTTGTCCTTCTCCGAGGTCAGGATGTGGGCGAGCTCGGCGTTCTTCAGCAGGGCCTTGGACGGGATGCAGCCGACGTTGAGGCACACACCGCCCCAGTACTTGTCTTCCACCACGGCAACGGACTTGCCGAGCTGGGCGGCGCGGATGGCGGCGACGTAGCCACCGGGGCCGGCGCCGAGGACGAGGACATCGAAGTGGGTCACGGCGCAAGCGTAGTCCGATGCCTCCGTGTGCCCACTGTCGCCTTCGACACTGTCCAGTAGCCTGACGCGGGTGACGCTGTACGCCGCCTACGGGACCAACCTCGACCCCGCCCTGATGGCGCAGCGCTGCCCCCACTCCCCCTTGCAGACCACAGGCTGGCTGGCCGGCTGGCGGCTCACCTTCGGCGGCGAGGAGCACGGCTGGGACGGCGCGCTGGCCACGGTCGTGGAGGACCCGATGAGCGCGGTCTTCGTCGCCGTCTACGACGTCACCTCGCTCGACGAGCGCACCCTGGACGAATGGGAGCTCGCCGACACCGGCCTCTACCGGCGTACCAGGGTGCGCGTCAACGGGCTGGCCGATGACGTGGTGGCGTGGACCTACGTGCTCGACGCCTTCGAGGGCGGCCTGCCCTCGGCGCACTATCTCGGCGCGATCGCGGATGCCGCCGAGGCCGCGGACGCCCCGGCCGACTACGTGCACGGCCTGCGCACGCGGCCGTGCCGCTCGATCGGGCTCTGAGCCCTTCCGGCGCTCAGGCCGAGCGGCTCATCACCTCGTCCGCGGGCAGCGGGTGGAAGGTCACGTCGGTGGCGAGATGGAGCACCTCGGTCGGCACGCCCCGTGCCCGGCAGGCGTCGTACAGGGTGGCGGCCATGGCCCTGTCGTCCCCCGTCGCACCGCCGGCGCCGGGCCGGCAGAGCAGCAGCGCGACCCTGCCGTCGGGCTCGAACTCGTCCAGAAGTGTCCGCCACAGCCAGGCGGCGTCGGACGCGGCCTCGTCGTCGACCAGATCGGGGAAGGGCCCGACCTCACTCATGATGGGCAACGGCACGCCGTCGGCTCCGACGAGCATGAACCACAGGCGACGCTCGTCCCAGCCGAGCGGCGAGACCAGCGTTCGCCAGGCCTGCTCGACATCGGCCTGGGTGCGGAGGACAGGGGCGAAGGGATGCATGGAATCAGTCATGGCCGCCACGCTCCGTGACCGCGGCGGCACGCGCAACCGGCTCTCCACAGGAGCCCCGATCGGGGCCACTTCGTCTCCACAGGGCTCGTCGAAGCCGTGCCGGCCCGGCTGGGACGGATAGGGTCGCTCCGTGACCGGGATCGCGACTCCTTCGCCCTATGACCTCGCCGAGGAGGCGGCCGGACGGCTCGCCGAGCTGACCGGCGTCGCCCAGCACGACGTCGCGCTGGTGCTCGGCTCCGGCTGGCTGCCGGCCGCGGAGATGCTCGGTGAGAGCACCGCCGAGATCGACACCACGCAGCTCCCCGGCTTCTCCGCCGCCGCGGTCGCCGGCCACAGCGGCAAGATCCGCTCGATCAAGGCGGGAGAGCGGCGCCTGCTCGTCTTCCTGTCCCGGACGCACTACTACGAGGGCAGGGGCGTCGAGGCAGTCGTCCACCCGGTGCGTACGGCGGCCGCGGCCGGGTGCCGCACGATCGTGCTGACCAACGGCTGCGGCGGCCTCAACCCGAGCTGGAGCGCGGGCACGCCCGTGCTGATCAGCGACCACCTCAACCTCACCGGCCGAAGCCCGATCGTCGGCGCGAACTTCGTCGACCTCACCGACCTCTACAGCTCACGTCTGCGCACGGTCGCGAAGGAGCTCGACCCGAGCCTCGACGAGGGTGTCTACGTCCAGTTCCCGGGGCCGCACTACGAGACGCCGGCGGAGGTGCGGATGGCGGGGATCCTCGGCGGCGACCTCGTCGGCATGAGCACCGCGCTGGAGGCGATCGCGGCACGCGAGGCCGGCATGGAGGTCCTCGGCGTCAGCCTGGTGACCAACCTCGCCGCCGGCATCAGCAAGACCCCCCTCAACCATGAGGAGGTGCTCGCCGCCGGCCGCGCCGCGGCCAGCCGGATGGGCGAGCTGCTCACGCGCCTCGTGCCGCGGATCTGACGCTCTGCCGAGTCGGGGGTTGTGGCCCGCCGAGTCGGGGGTTGTGGCCCGCCGAGTCGGGGGTTGTGGCCGCCGGCAATCGCGGCGCAGCGGACCGCCCCTAAGGTGGCGTCATGATGCGATCTGAGCTTCGTGCGGCGGCCCAGGCATGGCTGGCCGACGACCCCGATCCCGACACCCGCGCCGAGCTCGAGGCCCTGCTGGAGTCCTCCGACCCCGCGGCCGTCGCGGAGCTCGAGGACCGGTTCTCCGGCCCACTCGAGTTCGGCACCGCGGGTCTGCGTGGCGCCCTGGGGGCCGGGCCGAACCGGATGAACCGGGTCGTGGTCACGCGCGCGGCCGCCGGCCTGGCGGCGTACCTGCGAAGCACGGGGGCGCAGGGCCCGGTCGTCATCGGGTACGACGCCCGGCACAACTCCGACGTGTTCGCCCGCGACACCGCCGAGGTGATGACGGGGGCCGGATTCGAGGCTCTGCTGCTGCCCCGCCCCCTGCCCACCCCGCTGCTCGCCTACGCGATCGGCGACCGTGCGGCCTGTGCCGGTGTGATGGTGACCGCCAGTCACAACCCGCCCCAGGACAACGGCTACAAGGTCTACCTCGGCGACGGCAGCCAGATCGTGCCACCCGCAGACAGCGAGATCTCGGCCCGGATCTCGGCGGTCCCGCGCCTGGCCGAGGTGCCACGGGGAGACGCCGGCACAGTGCTCGGCGAGGAGATCGTCGAGCGCTACCTCGCCACGCTCGCCGGCGTCGTCGAGCCCGGTCCGCGTGACCTGAGCATCGTCTACACCCCGCTGCACGGCGTGGGCAACGACCTGGTGTTGCGAGCACTCGACGCGGCGGGCTTCGCCGCGCCGGCGGTCGTGACCGCGCAGGAGCGACCCGACCCGGAGTTCCCCACGGTCGCGTTCCCGAACCCGGAGGAGCCCGGCGCGATGGACCTCGCCCTGGAGCTCGCCTCGACGACGGGCGCCGACCTCGTGGTGGCCAACGACCCCGATGCCGACCGCTGCGCGGCCGCCGTACCGACGCCCGAAGGCTGGCGGATGCTGCGCGGCGACGAGGTCGGAGCGCTCCTCGGCTCCGCGCTCCTCGGGCGCGGACGGACCGGCACGTACGCGGCGTCCATCGTCTCCTCGACCCTGCTCGGCAAGCTCGCGGCGGCGGCCGGGCAGCCGTACGCCGAGACGCTGACCGGGTTCAAGTGGATCGGTCGGGTGCCGGGCTTGGCCTTCGGCTACGAGGAGGCCCTGGGCTACTGCGTCGACCCCGGTCAGGTGAAGGACAAGGACGGCATCTCGGCGCTGCTGCTGCTGTGCGACCTCGCGGCGCGCACCCGCGCCCAGGGCCGCACGCTGCTCGACCTCCTCGACGACCTGGCGCGCGCCCACGGGCTGCACGCCACCGACCAACTCTCGGTGCGCGTGGAGGACCTCGCCCTCATCGGTACGGCGATGGAGCGGCTCCGCACCGCGCCCCCGGCCCGGCTGGGCGGCCTGGCGGTGGAGGGCGTCGACGACCTCGCACTCGGCTCGGCGAGCCTCCCACCGACCGAGGGACTGCGCTACCGCCTGGCCGAAGGCGCGCGCGTCGTCGTACGCCCGAGCGGGACCGAGCCGAAGCTGAAGTGCTACCTCGAGGTGGTCGTGCCGGTCACCGGCGAGGCCGCAACCGACGTCGCGGCGGCCCGCACAGCGGCCGGGGAGCGGCTGGACGCTCTTCGCAGCGACATCTCGGCCGCCCTGGGGATCTAGCGGCGCCTGCGCCCGAGGCGCGTCAGACGGCGATCACGACGAGCAGCGCGATCGTCACCACCACGCTGAGCACGACCTCCGGCCACGCCCAGGTACGCCGGATCTGCGTGGCGAGCGCGCTCTGCGCCTCGCTGCCCTGCTCGACGCCGTGCCGGTGGCGTGCGTCGTCGACGAGCTTGGTGAGCCTGCCCTCGACCAGGTCCGCGTAGCCGACCTTCGGGGTGTCGCCCCCCTTGGGGCGCCTCTTACCGTGCACGGACTCCCGCAGGCCACGGCCGACGGCGCTGGAGACGTAGTTGCGCCCGATCACGTGGGCCGCGAACGTGCGTGTGACGACGACCGAGTCGATGGCGGCGAGCGGGATCGACTGCGTCGAGTACATCCCCCGCAGAAGCAGGTCGTCGGCCGACGCGCCGACGCGCGGGCGCCACATCGAGGCATAGGCCAGCAGCGCGAAGAGGATCCCGAGCAGCACGAAGACGGGACCGTCGTGGTCGCTCAGTGTCACCACGGCCACACCCGCGCCGAAGACGATCGCGATGGCACCCCACACCTTGTTGCCACTCGACTCGAACCACTCGACGCCCTGCTCGCGCACGCCCGCTCCTGTCTCACCCCGCCCCGGAGAGTCGGAGCCTTGCCAGCCTATGCTGGACCCGTGACCTCGACCGCATCCGGCGACATCGCCGCCATGATCGACCACACCCTTCTCAAGCCGGAGGCCACCCGCGCCGACGTGGACGCGTTGATCGCGGAGGCCGCCGAGCTCGGCACCTACTCCGTCTGCATCTCCCCCTCGATGCTGCCGGTCTCCGTGCCCGACGGGCTCAAGGTGGCGGTCGTCTGTGGCTTCCCGAGTGGCAAGCACACCTCCGCGGTGAAGGCGGCCGAGGCGGCCGAGTCCGTGCGCCTGGGAGCGGACGAGGTCGACATGGTCATCGACATCGGCGCCGCCCGCGAGCACCGGTACGACGACGTGCGGGCCGACATCGCGGCCGTCCGCTCGGCCGTGCCCGTGCCGAAGGTGCTCAAGGTGATCATCGAGTCGGCCGTGCTGAGCGACGAGGAGATCGTCGGCGTCTGCCGGGCCGCGCGCGACGCCGGCGCGGACTTCGTCAAGACCTCCACCGGCTTCCACCCCGCCGGAGGCGCGACCGTGCACGCGGTGGAGCTGATGCACGCGACGGTGCCCGACCTGCAGGTCAAGGCCTCCGGGGGTGTGCGCACCCTCGAGCAGGCGCAGCAGATGATCGCCGCCGGCGCCACCCGGCTCGGCCTCTCGGCCAGCCGCGACGTGCTCAGCGGTGGAACGGCGAGCGGGACGTACTGATCTCGAAGTCGACCTCGCGCAGCGCGGTGCGCGTGCGCTCATCGGGCGTCGAGGTGAGCTCCCAGTTCGCGTAGCCCGCCCGGACATCGGGGCGCAGGATGTCGCCGATCACCTCGATCGGCTTCTCCCAGATGCTGAGCATCCATCCATCCAGCCCCTCGGTCCACAGGGCTCCGCTGTCCGCCCACCGGTCGGTGACGGCCGTGGGATCGCAGCGCTCGGAGTCGAGATGGACGAAGGTCACGATCCTCGGGCCGGCGCCCACCACGTCGGTGACCTGGAAGTCGCCCTCGGCATCGCGCTCCGCGCGCACCACGTCACCCGCGGCGAGCGGCACGAAGAACGACGAGTTGCGCAGCTCGAAGACGCGCCCGTCCTCGCCGCCGCCCTTCGGGAGAGCCCACATCCACTCCCCCGGCGGAAGATCGTCGGCCGGGTGGAACTTCAGCCTGATCTGGACGTGATCGTCCATGTGTTCTCACTCCTCTCGGATCCCCTGTACCCCGGCAGCGGGTCTGTGATGGAGAGCCTACGGACCGCGTCCGACACAATGAGGTCTGTGCATGCCCAGGTCGTCGTCCTCGCCGGCCCGTCGGGAGCCGGGAAGTCGCGACTCGCGCAGCGCCTCGGGCTGCCGGTCCTCCGCCTCGACGACTTCTACAAGGACGGCACCGACGCGACGCTCCCGCTGATCGCCGACGGGCCTAACCGAGGTCTGGTCGACTGGGACGACCCGGCGTCGTGGCACCTGGACGACGCACTGGGCGCCGTACGCGAGCTGTGCGAGACCGGCAGGGCGCAGGTTCCGATCTACGACATCGCCCACGACGGGCGCACCGGCTGGCAGAGCCTCGACCTGGGGGCGCACCGGCTCTTCGTGGCCGAGGGGATCTTCGCCCAGGACGTCGTCCCCGCGCTGCGCCAGGCGGGCCAGCTGGCCGCGGCGTACTGCGTCACGCAATGGTCGGCGCTCACCTTCTGGCGTCGTCTCACCCGCGATCTGCGAGAGCGCCGCAAGCCACCGCGCGTGCTCATCCGCCGGGGGCTGGAGCTGATGCGGACCCAGTCGCGGGTGGTGGGCCGCTGTGCGGCCCGGGGCTGCACCGTCGCGACACCGAGCGAGGCCTACGGCCTGCTCCGGCACCTGCTCACGCCGGGATCTGGGCCGGCGATGCCCTGGGGCCCGACCCTGCGCCAGCCCGACGGCGTCTCCTGCGGTGCGGCGAGCGCGGTCGTCGCGCGGATGCTGCGCGACCAGGAGTACGCCGCCGAGGCACTGCCCCGCTTCGGGCCCGAGGTGCTGGCGGTGCACCGCTCGTTCCGGGGCTGGCCGCGCCGTTGGGGTACGGCGTACTGGTCGGTCGAGCACCGGCTGGCCCTGGCCGAGGGATGCCGCTACGTGCTGCGACCGGCCTACCTCGGCGCCGGCCGCGCGTTCGATCGCCTGCATGCGGCCGCGAGCTCGGGAAGACTGGCCGCGCTCTATGTCGGCACCCGCAGCCTGCCCAAGCACGTCACGCTCGTCGTCGGCGTCCGCGGGACCGATCTGCGGATCTACGATCCGGCGGACGGCGCGCTCCACACCGTCTCGACGCAGGACTTCACCGGCGCCACCCTCACCCTCGGCGGCTGGCGCCGACCGTGGACGATCGTCGTCCCGGCCGGGCAGGACCGTCGCCGCCGCTACAGGGCGGCGTACCCGTCCTTGATCCGGTGGATCAGCTCCACCCGCCGGTCATAGGGCCAGAAGGCCGCCTTCATCGCGTTGACGGTGAACTTCTCCAGCTGAGCCAGGTCGTAGCCGAACGCCTCCACCAGACCCCACAGCTCCTCGGTCATCGAGGTCCGCGACATCAGCCGGTTGTCGGTGTTGATGGTGACCCGGAAGCCCAGGTCGGTGAGCAGCCCGACCGGATGCTCGGCGATGGAGTTGGCCGCCCCGGTCTGCACGTTGGAGCGCGGGCAGATCTCCAACGGGATGCGCCGGTCCCGGACGTAGGCGGCGAGCCGGCCCAGCCGAGGCGTGCCGTCGGCGCCCGGGACGATGTCCTCGGCGATGCGGACGCCGTGACCCAGCCGATCGGCGCCGCAGGGATGCACCGCCTCCCAGATCGACGGCAGGCCGAACCCCTCGCCGGCGTGGATGGTGTAGCGCATGTTCTCCGCCGCGAGATACTCGAAGGCGGCGAGGAACCGGGTCGGCGGGAAGCCCTTCTCCGGCCCGGCGATGTCGAACCCGGCGACGCCGCGGTCGCGCCACCCCACGGCCAGCGCGCCGATCTCGGTGGATCGCGCCGCCTGGCGCATCGCGGTGAGCAGCTGCCGTACGACGATCCCGCCGTTGGCGGGGTCCGCCATGCCCTCGTCGAAGCCGCGCTGGACGGCCGCGACGGCGTCCTCGAGGCTCAGCCCGTGGTCGACGTGCTGCTCCGGGGCCCAGCGCACCTCGGCGTAGACGACGCCGTCGGCGGCGAGGTCCTCGACACACTCACGAGCGATCCGCGTCAGTGCCGGCGCCGTCTGCATCACCGCGACCGTGTGGTCGAAGGTCTCCAGATACCGCTCGAGCGACCCGGACGTAGCGCTCTCATGGAACCACGCCTCCAGTGCCTCCGGCGTCGTCGCGGGCAGCTCGTGCCCGATCTCAGCCGAGAGGTCGATGATCGTCGCAGGTCGCAGGCCGCCGTCGAGATGGTCGTGCAGGAGCACCTTCGGCGCGCGGGCGACCTGGTCGCGGGTGGGTCTCATGCCGCCATCCTCACGCGATCCGGTCGTGGATGAGCGGCACGGGCGTGTGCGACTCTCCGATCTCGTAGCCGCCGTCGAGCGCCGACAGGGCACGATCGAAGCGCTCGGGGGTGTCGGTGTGCAGCGTCAGCAACGGCTCGCCGGCGCTGACGGGATCGCCCGGCACCTTGTGCCACACCACGCCGGCGCCCGCCTGCACGGGGTCCTCCTTGCGGGCCCGGCCCGCGCCGAGCCGCCACGCCGCGAGGCCGACCGCCATCGCGTCCAACCGGGTGAGTATGCCGGAGGCAGGAGCCGTCACGACGTGTTGCTCACGCGCGACGGGCAGGCGCGCCGCGGGGTCACCGCCCTGCGCCGCGATCATCCGGCGCCAGGCGTCCATCGCGGACCCGTCGGCCAGCTTGTCGGCGGGGTCGAGGTCGTCGATGCCGGCCGCGGCGAGCATCTCTCGGGCCAGGGCGAGGGTCAGCTCGACCACGTCGGCCGGGCCGCCACCGGCGAGCACGTCGACCGACTCGGCCACCTCCAGGGCGTTGCCCGCGGTCCGGCCCAGCGGCGTACTCATCTCGGTGAGGAGCGCGACCGTGCGCACGCCGGCGTCGGTGCCGAGGTCGACCATCGTGCGGGCGAGCTCGCGGGCCTGGTCCAAGGTCTTCATGAAGGCACCGGTGCCGACCTTGACGTCCAGCACCAGCGCGCCGGTGACCTCGGCGATCTTCTGGCTCATGATCGAGGAGGCGATGAGCGGGATGGCCTCCACGGTGCCGGTCACGTCGCGCAGCGCGTAGAGCTTGCGGTCGGCCGGGGCCAGACCGGAGCCGGCCGCACAGACGACGGCGCCGACCGACTCGAGCTGGGCCATCATCTCGTCGTTGGTCAGCGTGGCGCGCCAGCCCGGGATCGACTCCAGCTTGTCCAGCGTGCCGCCGGTGTGGCCCAGGCCGCGGCCGGAGAGCTGCGGCACGGCCACCCCGCAGGCGGCGACGAGCGGGGCGAGCGGCAGGGTGATCTTGTCCCCGACTCCGCCGGTGGAGTGCTTGTCGGCGGTCGGCCGCGAGAGGGCGGAGAAGTCCAGGCGCTCCCCGGTCTCGATCATCGCCGCTGTCCAGCGGGCGATCTCGCGGCGACTCATCCCGTTGAGCAGGATCGCCATCGCCAGGGCCGACATCTGCTCCTCGGCCACCGCCGAGTCGGTGTAGGCGCGGATCACCCAGTCGATCTGACTGTCGCTCAGCTCGCCGCCGTCCCGCTTGGCCAGGATCACCTCGATCGCATCATGGGTCATGGTCCCTGAACGTAGTGCACACCGCGAGGTCGATCGCAGTTCGCGCGGCAAGACGCTAGCCCTGACCGATAGTAAAGAATTACGGTGTCCGCGGCTGGCCGCTCGGTCCGGCCGAGACCACCGCCTTGAAGGAGTCCCATGAAACGCGTCCCACTGGCTATCGCCGCCCTGGCCTGCAGCCTCATCCCGCTCACCGTCACTTCCACCGCCCCCGCGGGCGCCGCCACCAACACCAGGTGCGTGCGCGGGTCCAGCACCTCGTCCGGCCTCTGCTTCACCTACCTGTCCTCGGTCAAGCACCTCGCCGTCGCCGAGGCCGTCCCGCTGCAGAACCACTCGAGCAAGACCGCGACGTTCAACTGCAGCTTCACCCGCACCATCACCAAGTCGGTCACCTGGGGCGCCTCGCTGAGCACCGAGGCCAAGGCCACGCTGTTCGGCTTCCTCGAGACGAAGGTCTCCGGCACCATCAGCAGGAGCGTCAGCCAGACCGCGGCCCAGGCGACGGCAGCCGGACTGTCCGTGCGGCTCAAGCCGGGCCAGTCGGCGGTCTGCGAGCGCACCTACGGCTACGTCGTGACGCGCGTGCGCAAGAACGAGTGGCACGGCACCACCGGCTCCGACAAGGTGCTCACCTCCAAGGTGCCCAGCTACCTCGGCGTACGACTCGTCGACTGAGCAGCTCTGACCGGGCCTGGGCGCCCCGCGGCACGGACGAGCCGCGGGGCGTTCACCTGGTCAGGTTGTCGGGGCCGAAGGCGTCGGGCAGCACCTGATCCATGGTCCGCTCCCCTGCGGCCGTCAGGACCACCAGCGCCGGGCCGCCGTTCTCCCACAGCAGCTGGCGGCAGCGACCGCACGGCATGATGACGTCGCCGTCGCCGTTGACACAGACGAAGTGGGTCAGCACGCCGCCGCCGCTCAGATGCAGGTGCGAGACCAGTCCACACTCGGCGCACAGCGTCACGCCGTACGCCGCGTTCTCGACGTTGCAGCCCGTGATCGTGCGGCCGTCAGCGGTCAGCGCCGCAGCGCCGACCCGGAATCCGGAGTACGGCGCGTAGGCGTGCGTGGCCGCCTCGACGGCTGCCGCGCGCAGCGCCGTCCAGACCTCACTGCGTGACCCGTCACTGCTTGACATACGGCTCCCCGTCGGCGGCCGGTGCACGGACCGCGCCCACGAGCCCCGCCACCGCGATGACCGTGGCGACGTAGGGCAGCGTGCCCAGCAGGTCGGTCGGCGCGCTCGGCAGCAGGATCGAGAGCTCGGTGTTGAGCGCCGAGGCGAAGCCGAACAGCAGCGCGGCAGCGGTCGCACCGCGCGGGCTCCAGCGCCCGAAGATCAGGGCGGCCAGCGCGATGTACCCGTTGCCGGAGGTGATGTTCTTGGTGAACTGCCCCACCGAGCCGATCGTGAAGTATGCACCGCCCAGGCCGGCGATCGCACTGCCGACGATCACGTTGCGGAAGCGCAGCATGTTGACCTTGACGCCGATGGTGTCGGCGGCACGGGGGTGCTCGCCGACGGCCCGGGTGCGCAGCCCCCAGCGGGTGCGGAAGAGCACGATGTCGACCGCGATGACCAGCACGTAGGTCAGGTAGACGACCACGTTGGCCTGGAACAGCAGCGGTCCCAGGAACGGGATGTGGCTCAGGAGCGGCACGTTCCAGGGCTGGAGCACCGATGGCTGGTTGTACTTCCCGGGATTGGTCGTCATGAAGGCGTCGTAGAGGAAGCCCGTGAGCCCGATCGCCAGCACGTTGATCACGACGCCGAGCACGACCTGGTTGACGAGGAACCTGATCGCGAACAGCGCGAGCAGCAGACCCACCACCGCGCCCGCGGCGACACCGCCGACGATCCCGGCCCAGCCGCCGTACAAGGTCCCGAAGAACGCCGCCGCCCACGCGCCGGAGAGCATCTGACCCTCGATCGCCACGTTGATCACGCCCGATCGCTCGCAGGCGACGCCGGCGAGCGCCCCGAGGATCAGCGGCACAGAGAGACTGATGGTGTTCGTCAGCAGGCCCTGGACGTCGGGTGCCCGCTGGAGGCCGTGCAGCGAGACCCAGCCGAGGAAGGCCACCATGAAGAGCAGCCCGGCAGCGCCCGCGGCGTACGGCGTGAGTCGTCGGCCGAAGCCGCGGGCGGCCTCGTAGCCGGCGATCACCAGGAGTACGGCGCCCAGGGCGAAGATCAGCGCCCGGCCGTTGACCGAGAGCACGTGCGTGCTCACCGCGATCCTGGCGTTGCCGGACCCGACGGTGAGGCCGAGGGCGAGCAGCACCACCAGACCCAACGCGGCGTACACGCCTCCGCGGGCCAGGCGCGTGCGCCGGCTGAGCGAGCTGTCGACGACGTCGTGGACGACGACCTCGGTGCTGTCGACGGTCGTGTCGGTCATCCGTTCCACCCCTTCGCGAGCTCGACGCCGCTGCTGTCGCCTCTGGCCTTGATCCGGTAGATCGCGCGGATCGCGGCCGGTGCGGCGACGAAGAGCACGATCAGGCCCTGCACGATCTGGACGATGTCGATGGGGGTGTACTGCTGCATGTTGGCCGAGCCGGCGTGGAGGGCGCCGAAGAGGATGCCCGCGGCCACCGTGCCCCACGGGTTGGCGCGGCCCAACAGTGCCACGGTGATCGCGTCGAAGCCCACCCCGCCGTCGACGTCGGAGGTGACGGCGAAGTTGGTGCCCAGGATCTGGAAGGCGCCTGCCAGCCCGAGCAGCGCACCCGAGAGCAGCATCACGGTGAGGTAGGAGCCCCGCACGTCCATGCCGGCGGTCCGGGCCGCGAGCGGGTTGGCGCCGACGGCGCGGAGCCTGAAGCCGAGCCGGGAGTGCTTCATCAGCCACCACACGAAGAACGCCGCGAGGACCGCAAGGATGATGCCGAGGTTGACCCGCATCGGATTGCCGAAGAGCAGCGGCAGCTGGGCGTTGCTCTCGATCGGGTACGAGATCGACTGGCCCGAGGAGCCGTCCTGGAAGCCCTTGGTCTGGAGCAGGTAGTTGAGCAGGCCGATGGCGATGTAGTTGAGCATGATCGTCGTGATCACCTCGTGCGC
>Ga0131853_10017311_pt1 | contig 13125 bp, 4 predicted proteins | sample TergutLab28metaG_FD_92764 | JGI IMG/M metagenome (GOLD analysis project Ga0131853, IMG submission 92764) | Labiotermes labralis P1 segment gut microbial communities from Petit-Saut dam, French Guiana - Lab288 P1 (version 2) (version 2) | ecosystem: Host-associated > Arthropoda: Insects >...
GTAAGACTCTTAACTTTGGTCCGGGGGGGGGGGGGGTGGTTGAAAAGAGGGAGGAGGAAGCAGGGAAATAAGAAGGCAGAATGCAGACTGGCGTTGCAAAGAATGAAACATTGGAGTTGAAACACGAGTCCTCATTCTGGAGCAGTGGCAACACAGTATATATACACACATGTAAGTATTTGATTTTCACTTACGTTTTGTTGTTTAGGAATAATTCTTGGTTTATTTAATTTCCAATACACTAAACAATAAGGCAACCAACACTCAAGAAAAGACGCCGTAAGCCTTGACATCCTTAGAGAGGTGCGCACGAAAACGGAAGTCGTTCGGGACATGACACCGTGTTGATTGGTAAACAGTTACCTATGTATAAAAGGGCCTGGCTACCGCCATCTTTAGGTTCTGTACAGTCCACATCCTTCGGAAGGTCGGTAACCGTTTACCAATCGATATGACATTATATCCCTCAACACTGAATATTCCAGCAGGCAGTCAGTTATTACAAGCAGAAAACATCAAATCGTGTTCACATTACGGCCACAGCGGTCCTCAGGGCCGTGACATTGTGTAGTCTGGTACATGGACATCGTTTTGGGTAATCACACCTACCACATCTTCACAGTTAACCTCCGTTTAAACAGCAGATTTACCAACCAAAGACAATTCGACGTTCAGGTGGACGTCATTGTGATAAATTCTTATAAGAAAACCAACTAGATGCACTAATTTCTCAAATTTATTTTTGGGATAAAACTCTACATATGTCATACAGTTTTGCTGACAGCTTGCGAGCTAGCTGTCAGCAAACCTGTATGGCATATACCATTGCTGTGTGTAGAGTGAGAAACTCCTGATGATGGACAGAGGAACTGACCGAAACATGTAGAGTTTTATCCCAAAAATAAATTTGATCAATTAGTGCACGTAGTTGGTTTTATTATAAGAACCAAAGACAACTACGAAAATATCGGACAGAATTCACTAAATGTTGCGACATCCGGCACCTCTGGCGCCAAACTATTGGTTGATAACATAATTTTCCGAAAGTTAAAAATGTCGTACATGATGTGTACTGCAGTGTACCGAGAAACCTCACAGACATCACACCTGCCTGTTTAATTAATCACTTCATATCCTGCCCCGTTTTCCATGCCGCACTTATTATTCGTTTTCAGCCCTATTTACATAACTAATTTCGTAATATCAGTTAATACAACTACATGTAAGGTAAAAGGGACAGGCCTGGACAGGCCCTGAGGGTTGCGGGAAGCTGAGGTTCCCAGATTTCAAGACAATCGGCACATGAAGGTGGTAAGGTTATCAGCCCTACGCACTGGCCGCCTTTACTCCCCAGGAATTATTACTGGTACCCATTTCTGTTAGAGGCTGAATCGACTCCAAGGTGATAATCAGAGGATTATATCAATGAAAAATTCCAATGACACCATCTGGAATCGAAACCGCGACCTTACGGTTTGTAGCGCAGAGTCTTAACCAACGGCGCTGCCGTGTGTCCCATACAACTACAAGTGTGTTAATGGTGTACCATGTTTCGATCTATTTAATAAGTCATCATCAGGCTATTAAAAATGTCGAAACATGTTGCACCATTAAACACCTATACACGTAGTTGCGTTGGCTCTTACTATAAGTATTAATCTGAAACACAACGGAATGTTTAACCGTAAAATCTACTTACATTACGTACGTGTATATAACCTAGACAAAATCAACAATACACCGATAATTAATCTCCCAACTACCGGAATCGGTTCTGTGTGCTGCTGGTGGATGGAACAGTAAAATGTAATTAACCTCTTAGTTACGTTCTAGTTAATAAAGCTTTCCGGACCATCCAGTGCCGGTTATCGACATATATTGAAATTTGCAATACCCGTTCATAGCAAAAAAAAGCGTGTTGCTCCTGAATTAACCTGCTTTCTGCGCACAGAACACGTTCCGTTCTGCTTTAATTATTTAATTAATGTTGGTTTTCATATGTGCAACCGAGATACAAAGGTGGTGAGATTTAACAGAATATCTGAATATATCGCACGCTTTCACTGATACGTGACACCCTTACGGTTAATTAACGTGTCGAATGCAGTAACTGATACTGTCAATAGGGAGGCCACACACACACACGTTGTACTATAGGCAACTGGCTCGAACCCCGACTACGGACCTTTCCACGCACGATTCTCGTCAATCCTAAGCGTAGACTTTGCACAAGATTAACCGTTAAAACCCCGCTGGTTACATTATCTACCACCTGGTTCAACATTCAAAACTACTACGCACTACAGGTGGAGTGCACTTACGTGTTTGTTTGAATTATTCTTTATAGCACAGTAACTGATCGGTTTTGAGGCGCTCTCACAAAATTGCGAAAAGCGACTAATAATTTCGTCAGGTCTTTCCGTCCGTCTGTCCGACCGTCCGCATGGAACAACTCGGCTCTCGCTGGACGGATTTTCGTGACATCTGACATGAGTGTTTTTCGAAATTCTGCCCAGAAAATGCAAGGTTCATTGAAATCTGACAAGAATAACGGGCACTTTAATGTGTACATTTATGATAACATCTCGCTCAGTTCTTCTTAGTAGGAGAAACGTTTCGGTCAAAAGAGAAAGAGGAAATCAAAACACATTTCATTTTCAATATTTTCTTTTTATGGTTATGCCGTTTATTAGACAATGTGGAAAAATACTGTAGAGCCGGACAGGACACAGATGACAATATAGGGCATAAGAATTTCACGCTGGGTACCTGCAGCTACAAACGAACACTCATAACATGTAATGTTTATTTTCGACTACAACAATGGCTACACTAACGCGCCTCAATGTTACGTTATACGTAAACTGCCCGTCTTGTTATAACTGAGAAAGAATGTGTTTACAGCCAGTACGAAACGAATTTTTAAACGTAATTCAGGCAGTGTTCATCTTTAAAAGGTCAAGGAGCTGGTTAATTAGAGAAGCCCAGCTGTTAGCCGGACAACAACAGAGATTTTCCTCCTCGTCACCTTGACCACACGAGCTACGTGACCAACCCACCATCTAGTCGTAAGGAATCTCCACCAGGAACAAAGCGGCGGGAGCGTGAATCTGACAACTTATCTTTCTCCTATTACGTGGATAATAATAGCTGAAGCTTTACCTCCACGCCCCCCATGAATTTCGGGCTTTATGTTAAGTCAGAGGCACAATTTACTGCTTATGGAGAATCAATTATTGATAGTGATTTGTTTCATTTACAATTTGAAACCTGGAATATCTGATGTTCTCACAGCGGTGTTGATACAGATTCAAGTCTTCTAAGATGTTACACTCTGTAGACTGGTTACCGACGTTTAGGAGGGTTATGTTGTCTTCTGGGTCTAGAAGTCCCATTGAATAAGAAGCTGGGTAGGTGCCAGGGCCTGTCTGGAAGGATATAAAAAAGAGGAGGTCTCTTTTTCCCCACCGGGATTCGCACCCCGGACTGTCCAGCCCGCAGCGAGTAGCTGTGCCGACTATGCTAACCCTCACGCTTGTCAAGAACTTCAGGGCGTTAAAAGAATTCGAATATCCATTGCCGTCTTCGTGACACTGCACTATTGACATTCAGCTACCAAATTCACGCAATATTTTAAAGATGACCTTTTACAGGATCCAGATGTAAAAGCAAGCTTCCCAAGAAGCATCTGCAGACTCTCCCACCAAAATCTGGACGTACTGCTCATTTAACCCGGCTATTGTCTATCTGTGGTGTATTGAACGATGCACGTCAGTAGCCCAGACAATACAGCGTCGAGTGTTATGATGGGCAGAGAAAGGGGAATGGGAACAGGCTGGGAAGTGGTCATGGTGTAGTGAAGATCTAAAGTTGTCCCTGTCCATTAAGGTATATAGGAGGTGTACAGGTACAGCTCCACTCATTTTTGACTTCTGCACTGACGGAGTGGTCAACTTCACGCCCTGGCCGCTCTGCCCTCAGTTCCACTCAGCCTCTAACAGAAATAAGTACCAGGGGATTTCCTTGGGGGCAAAATGTTGCCGGCACTTGGAGCTGACAGCTCTGCTGTCCTACTTAGGCCGAATGTCAAAGTAAGGATGGAAACCCAACATTACATTCCTCCCCCTCCCCCCGTCATGACTTATTACGGGAAGGTTTTACCTTTACCTTTACCCACAAAATATTAGGCTGTGTGGGCCCCAGAACCGGTTTGGACGATGTGGAGAAGACAACAAATATTGTCCCTGCATGTATTCACAGCGGTTCCATTCCTGTGGTTGGCTGAATTTGCCACAGAATCACACGGAACTTGAGACAGGGACCAGAGCTGAGACATGAACCAATAGCCTCACAAATACTCAACCAGCGTGCTACCCATTCGAACGCTAAGTTTCATTTTGGTATTGTCTTTGTATTATTGCCACCCATATTTGTAGATATAATCCTTCCGGCCGCACTGTGGCCCTGGGGTTGACTCAGCCTCTAACAGAAATGAGTACCAGGGATATTTCCTGGTGGTAAAGGCGGCCGGTGCGTAGGGCTGACAACCTTACCACCTTCATGTTCCGATTGTCATGAAACCTGGGAGCCTCAACCTCCTGGAAATCTCAGGGCCTGTTCAGGCCTGTAATGGGATTGCTTTACCTATTATTTGTGGATAATATTTACGTAAAAGGTAATAGGCATGCACTTGCTAACAAGGAACGATGTTTTTGTCATGAGTAATACCGACACTAACATTGGTGACTGATGGCTGTGACGGAGTGGTGAAGTTGTTTTCGGTGCGTGATGGAGGCCGAGGGTTGATGTGGGGGTGGTTTCTCGCTGTTGGAAGGAAAAGGCTAGTTGCTAGTGAGGGGAGAGCGAACCGGGGATAGACAGACAGACATATGGGGCTGCTGCATATCTCTACAGTTGAATAAGCCCGAGACAGGGGGCACACGTTCGCCTGGGGGCACCGATTTATTACGCGAGATTATTTAAGAAAAGAAAAAAAAACGGAAAACAGGTACTGTAACACGGAATGAAGTGCCTGTTGTACTGTACTGAGGCCAATCTGATGTGACAAAATGCGTAGCCCGTGTTTATTCCGTGAAAGCCATATTTGAATACACTAACGAAATGTAAAAAATTTGTGACGTGTTAAAAAAAAAAGAAGAAGTTCAGAGCGCGAAATTTCGGCACAAATGATCCCCGAACGTGAAACTGTTTTAACCGCAGTAAATATCTTCAGTTTCTTTCGTAGACTTATACATTTTCTGTAACTCTGCCCTAAGAGAAGAAACACAAAGGTATCCGTCATCATCGTCATTGTCGTCGTCGTCATCGCCATCATAATCATAATCATCATGTGTGTTCTCTTCTTCATCTAATGAACAGGCATTTTATCGTGTCATTGGTTTATATTGTCTCGAATGACAACAAGTGTGAATGAGACTTCAGAAGAGCATGAAAGGAGTGGAACGGAGCCTATTTTCCAGAAAATTAAGGAAAGAGACATAAAAGAGAAGATTAACCTCTCACATACGGAAACGCAGCACAAGTTAGGAGAGCACAGCTAAGAACAAAACCACAATTTTATTTAAAAACGCCCTCAAAAGGAAACTTTGAATAAAATCTGAGGAAGAAACTGGGACGGGTTGAGGATAAGAAAGGCAATGTACGGGTTACGGTTAAGGATGGGGGACAAGTGGAGCCAGATGCAGAAGCAGACATTTTGTCCGTAACTTAAAGACTAATTCTATTCATCTTCAATTACACTAAACACTCCCATTGTTCCAATTCAGAAAATTTAAAGGCAACCCTGTTATGCACTTGGTGCAGCTCTCTGCACAGAATCGGCAGCTACAAGGCCTTACAAGACAATACAACAAAAACAAATCTGACATCCGTTTTTACTCTCAAAGAGATTCGAACCCCCGATCCCAATGTTTGAACGCTGCAAATCCATGTGTGCATTAAACAGCATAGTTACTGTGCATGGATGAAACACAGCGATCGGTGACATCTTCTACATGAATACGTTTAACTCTCCTACGTGGCTTACAAAACTGTGTCCTTTATGACCCAATTTAAGTTACAACTCAACTCTTTCCATTCTGACAATATTAAAAAGATATATCTTTAGCGGAAATTAAACTCATTGATTAAACTACCATCAAGATACAAAGAGTCTTGGAGGAACCCGCAAATTCACAACAGTCTTCAAGACAGCCCACCCTGAGCACGGTAAGGCCACACACTTCTACCCTATTCCTGTAAGATGTACTTAAATATTACCTTCCCATCTACGCCTGGGTCTTCTGTTGCCTTCAGATCTTCCGACTAGAATCTAGTATAAATACCTCATCTTTACATGTGACTGTGTTATATTCTGTTACTCAAAATCACAGCTGCATTCAACTGATTTAGGCTTGCAGTAGCTATCATAACGTCAGTATAATTTATGCATTAAATCAGGCGATTCGAAGACACTTCCCATAGTTAGGAATGCCACCAAGAGTGTAACGTTTTCGAACCGCACGAGATACGATGATATGTCCGAGAATGACTGATAGGATTTTACGAGGCACTGATTCTAAAATGGATTGGGGCAGAGAAATGAGACGAAACAACAGTGGTGCTCTAACGATTGTTGTGAATGATATGGGCAACAGGGGAGAGGGTAGTTATGGATAAGTGGAATTCACGCAATGAATATACAGTCTTTCAAAGGCTACATTCATACTGCGTCGACGTTTAGTTCTACTATCTATCAATACTATTACTGTTCTGTTTTATGTTTGCGAACCAAATACAGAGGCTGTATACATTAAACTTGTAGGACATAAGATCAGGAGTCCCATCGAGATCACGTCTGTAGGTACAAGTAAGGGTCACTTAAAACGTGTAGATACGCTTATGACCTATCTCCGTACCAAATTTCACGTGTCCAGATCCAGTGGTTCAATACTTCCAATTACGGAACAGAAAGTTAAAAAAAAAAGCACAATTGACATCTTTGTTATTTTACATTCTACAAAAAAAAACCTTAGCAAAGTTGCATATTATTGTGCCAGCTTTCACAAGACTTCATTCCAGAGCTTAAAACAGGTGGTGCTAATGTCGATCTTGTCTCACCTATTCGCTCTTCCGCCATATTGTTATTAACGACTGTAGGAAATCGATAAGTCTATCGTTTGGATGTCCCCAATAGCACAATATCCATATCAAGTTTCGTGAATGTTCGTGAAAGTTATTGAAAACTTGCAATGGGATGAGAAACACAAAACACATCACACGCACACACACACACACACACACACACACACACACACACACAGATCACATATGTCTCAACAAGCTATTTTTTCCTTCTTAGGAAAGTATGCAGTTTTTTTTAAAAGGAGAATAAGAATGGGACATCGAAGCTATAATGCTGAAGTCAGGTTTCCGACTGTGGTTGTGAAAAAATGGAATTCAGAGCCATAAATACACAATTAAACAACTATCTCCAGGTACCTGACTCTTCCTAGATGAGCTAACAGTCTCTCACCTAGACCAGAATTACCTGCGTTTTACAGATGACACACCCCCACTAGACCTAAACCATAGCCAAATAAATTCAGCACACATTCTCAAACGATAAGTCTGCAATGCATATTTTAATATTAGCAGTCTGACCCTCAGAATCGTGACGGGTTTTGGAATATATATGGAATAATTTTTAAACATGCACACTGAATGCTATGTATTTTACCACTGCTTAGGACTGCAATTACATTAGACTATTTTTAAACAGAATTGTGAAAAAACGGCATTGGTAGTTGTAGGGAGAGATGAAACAAGACTCCAAAACCGCGAAAACATTTCCGGTACCATAACTGTAATGTCTTTAATTTTCAAAATCTCGTGTACGGTTTTCGATATCGGAATTGGTTACAGCATCGGGCAAGATTCCATCAAATTCAGTGTTACAGAGATCTTTCACCGATCCAGCAGACTTTATGAGAAATTTAAATAACTCAACAGCACAAGTGATAATTGCAGAGCGACAGCAGACGAATCTTCGCAAGGCATGTTGTCTTCTTGGGCACAGTGCCACTGGGTGGAAAAGCAGAAAATACCCGCACAAATATGGGGGACCGTGGTAGGACAGTGGCTCAGGTGCTGTGCTACAAATCGGAAGGTCGGTGTTTCGATCCCAACTGGTGTCACTGGAATTTTTCATTGGCATAAAATCCTTCAGATCGCACTATGGCCCTGGGGTCGACTCAGCCTCTAACAGAAGTGAGTACCAGGAGCATTTCCTGGGGTAAAGGCGGCCGGTGCATAAGGCTGACAACCTTACGACCATCCTGTGCCGTTGTCATGAAATCTGGGAACCTTAACTTACTGGAACCCTCTGGGCCACTCCAGGCCTGTAACGGAACTGCTTTACCTTTATCCCTACAAATATACGTTCAGAATCACGATTAGTATGAGAAATATAAAGCCCGAAATTTAATTGTTAAACTTTCCTCCCCTTCTCATTTTTGATTTATTCTTGCTACCCCTGACTTTGTTGTTTAGCTAGGGATGAGGGCATGGCTGGAGTTAGACAGTAGGGGGTGAGTGGAGGGTTTCCTAACAAATCAGCTGTCAAGACCGGCATGACGGATTGCGTTTTAATATTATATCCTCCACCCCGTCATCCCAAACCACCCTCTTTCTACCACACACTCTGCATACACTTGCAGGGGCACCTAATGAAAGCTGCTTGCAGCCCACAGCATGTTGTGCCAAGCCAGGCGTCATATGCCTCTGTGTATCCGTTGACAACTACAGGACGCTTTATAAATTACGGTGCAAGGTTTCCTCTCAGGGAAAGAGAAAAGTACGCCACTTCGGGAATTGACATGGATTCCCTCCGATATCAAAGACTAAGATGTTACAAACAACACACGACATTCTTTTACTTCAGCAGACAAATACATTAGGCTCTTTGGCCTGTTTCTATTCGGAATTAACCACTGCAAGCAGGCTATTCACACTAATCGGAGAAACACTTATTCGGTACTTCATCATTCAATAACTTTTTTCCTTTCCATCCTGTGCCGCTTTCATACCTCTATACACTTCTCCCCTTTCTCCTGAACAATGAACTCGTTTCCTTCGGATGGAGTTTCGAAAACGGAGCTGCCACATATGTATATATAAAAAATGCCACGTTCCCGAAGAAACAAAATGACATACACACAGTCGCGAATTCTCTCGTATTCGTGCTGCAAGTGAAATATGTTCTTTATTTATTTACCTAGGATTCAACCTGGACGGGAAATCGTCCTATCACAGGACTGACGACACCCAAGACTCACAGAGTACTCGAATGATCGAATGCCACTTTTTAATACATGGACTATTTGGTGTGCACAAATGTATCGTATCGATATGCCTCAACATCGATATGTTTTCTGTGCAAGCCTCCTATTTCGAATGTCAAGGGATACCAGAATAATTTATTTTTACTTCTGTTATTAAACTTTTAAGTGGATCCTCCATAATTTGGAAAATCTATGAACGTCAGCACAGAAATATAAATTTCTGAAAGTGCCACATTTTCGTGAATGGCTGTCTCCGTCTTCCGGTTTACTCTTCAGCTGTTACTTGTTCTTACGTCGCTTTCTCTCGATCTCACTCTCTACAATCTCTCTGTCAAAAAACAGTCAGGCTTGGAAGGATTAATACAAAACGGCGTCTTTTAATCGGCTTGTATTATTTGCAACTTCATTTGTAACAGCGCCTACCCTACATGGCTACTCACTCATTCCACCACCCCTTCCCCCCTACGCTAGTTAAGTGATCATTCAGTTAATTAAAACCACTAACTAAATATGTGCTAATTTTATTTTCTCTCCGCCATAGTCCATAACACAGAATACTGTTACTTCGTGACACTAAATACACCTTTTACTGTACACCAGGGTGACCACAACGAGGCTCGCGCCAGTTGCCTGTAGAAAAAACAATATTCAGGTGGCTGACATGCGCACGACGGTGACCGTGAAAGCGTTTTAAAATATGTTTTGAAGCACCGAAACTCCTAAATAACTGAAACTAACCTACTGTAGTTTGATGAACAAAAACAAGAAGCCATCAGGGCAGAAACGTTTATTTTATTAATGCATGGCTGCTGCCCAACTTTCCTCTTACAGTTGCGGCTCCTGAAGCTCGTCCTACTGGCCACCCTGTCTCTATACTGATATCAGTCAGAGTATTATACCGGTGTGCTGGACCAAGTTAATTAATTCATTAGATCTGGCGTCTGCAGTGTACCCCTACTTTATTAACATTCTTGCGTTCCTTGCTTATTTTGTGTACGGTATATTTTTCTGTGCACGGTATATTTATTTTGTGGACGGTATAGTTATTTTGTGCACAATATAGTTATTTTGTGCAAAGTATACTTATTTTTCCCGCGAGATACAGACCGTCTTTCGGCATTTAATACGATTATCTCTGGCAACAGTTATTTTGTTCTTAAATTTTTGTTAACTTTCCAACGAAGAAGGGGTTCGTCCTGCCCCCTCCTCAACTAATGCAACTTTTGTGTGTAAAGACATATTGCTAGAGCTGGTACAGCGAACAGGCTACAGTCTGAACGATCCAGGGTGATCTCCGAAACGTCCAGACCGGCTCTGGGGCCCACCCATTCTCCTAATCAATGGCTACCAGTGTTATCAGCAGGGGTTAAATCGGCAGGAGCATGAAGTTGACCACTCACCACCATCTAGTAGAACCGAGGTTAAGAATGAGTGGAGCTATATCTCTACTCCCCCCCAACCCATCTGCCTGAGGCGTGGACAGGAACAACTTTATCGTTACTGTTAGCACTGGATGTTTCACTGTAAACCATACGAGCAGCAATTCCTTTTAATGGTCACCTAACCTCTGACAAGGGCACTAGGTTTTTTCTAACACTCGCTGATTTACAGTCGTACCAAATGTGAACACTCACACTGCTGCTGTACGCATATGTTGCAATGCGAAGTCAGAACCCGCCATACCTCTTTCCCAAACGTATTTTCAAACATAAACAAATTTAACACAACGCCTAAACCGATGTAACACGGGTCTTTATTAATTAATTTAATTAGCAAGTATATAGCCAGCAATGCGGTGTCAAAATTTCCTAAACAAGAGTGTCCACTGTGCCCATTATGACCTTTCCGTTGTAAACAACACTCCTTCGCCATTTTAAAACGAAAGTCACGCACAGTGTTCCACGTAACAATGTCCATACAGAGAACAGTACAACTATTTAAAAGTTCTCAGGGAGAAACCAGAAGCTGTAGGAACATATCAGACTGTCAACTTGGGTAAATCCAGCCTCATACAGGACTACGTATTGTATTATGTATCATGCTCATAATTTTACCATTCACGCTAACAAACTGCCAACAATTCCCAAGAAACAATTAAAAATGCGGCATGAAACACTGTTGTCATGAATACTATGAGGAAGAGACAAGTGGTTTTAAAAATGGGCGTAGAAAAGTAGATTTTCTTAGTCAATATGTTCAAACTGGCTGGAGCACATCTGATCAACTTCACAGACGGAAATATTGAAAAGCCGTTATATAAATTAATATTTTTAAATTGCGGTATTTATTTTGTTTACTAAACCAACAAAATGAATATAACAACCTACACAATAGTACAGTCTTTCTTTATCTCTCAAACATGCTTCGGCCCTACTGTGACATCTTCAGGGAGTTCTCACACCAAGTTCTCAAACTACTTAAAAGACAATTGAGTACATACGTAATCCGTACTAATTGTGTATACAGCATGTAATGTATCGTACACTAGATAGATTTAAAGCGTCGTGAAAGGAATCTTGACGATGGCACAGTAGCGCCGAACTATGTTGGCGTGATATGTGTGTGTTGTATGTGCATTTAGTTGGCTTAGTACAAGAAAGTATGTTAATTAAAACGCACGGAGTAAGCAGTTTGAATATTTCACATTTAACGTTCGGTAAAACAAAGACTTACCCCATGTTTTGTCAGGTGGCATCGAACTGCCAAATTGCAGGTAGCAGGGGAAGACAGACTCACCTGCAACAACAACAATTGCACGTTTACGCCTTTTGTGTAACTGCCACTGTAACGTACAGGTACCTGAAAGTCACGACATAACGATAAGCATCACAGCATTTTGTTCGTAGTCATTTGTTCAAAACAACGAATTACAACCGGCGACCGTCTAATCTGAATAAAAATTAAGTTTTCGTGTATTTTCTGAGCCTTTCTGAGCAAAGCCTAGGGGAATACTTTCGAAATCATCTATAAACGAGTTATTGCATAAAATATCTGATTCCCAGTTTACAGTAATCATTTTGCTGGATTCTGTATAATTACTGAAAGTTAACAACGTCATTAAATGAACCAGGATTCATTAAACGAAATCTTTGGCCCCGTCAACCTGATCAAAAACTGACACATTTTTCCTCACACTCGCCAGACAAATTCAGTTACACCAAAATATGACAACGGTCTCTACTCACGCTGTCCTCTGATTTTCTTTCAGCCCATCTACTGTATTATTCGCGCCATTAGTTTACCGTCTTCACGCTCGGATAGCACAACATTTCCACACGTACGTGTAAAGGGGTCGGTGATGTGACGTCGAAATTTGCTGTGGTGATGAATCATTCGGCTGGTTGGAGCACTAATCGATTAACGAATATTCCGACAAAATGTAACGCTATCCGGTTCTTCGCAAAAGACAATTCACACCCACACACACACACACACACACACACACACACACACATACAGACCACACACACACACACACCGACACACATACACACCCACACACAAATATACACACACCTTCACACACAACCCCACACACACACACACACACACTCCCACACACATCCACACCCACACACACACACACAAACACCCACACACTCAAACACATACACACACACACCCACACACACTCACACACACACACACACACCCACACCACCCACACCCACCCCCCCCCCCCCCCCCCCCCCCCCCCCCCACCCCCCACACACACACACCACACACACACACACACACCAAACACACACACACGCACACCACACACACACACACACACGCACAC
>Ga0131853_10017313_pt1 | contig 13124 bp, 5 predicted proteins | sample TergutLab28metaG_FD_92764 | JGI IMG/M metagenome (GOLD analysis project Ga0131853, IMG submission 92764) | Labiotermes labralis P1 segment gut microbial communities from Petit-Saut dam, French Guiana - Lab288 P1 (version 2) (version 2) | ecosystem: Host-associated > Arthropoda: Insects >...
TACGGAAAGTACTGCAATGTGAAGCTTGAAGCCTGAGCGGTGGGGATCACCGCTGGTTCAAGAGAAGTACCAGGAAGAAATGCCTGTGACAGGAGACATACATATTGTATAATAATAATAACTGGCTGGTAATGAGAAGAGAACCAATAATTACAGAACTTAATGAATTTCGTCCTTTTCATTTGCTGTTCCAAAATTCGTGAAGGTAAACAAATGCCAAAATAAAAATGGATTACTAAGACAACTTTATCTTTAAATCACCGTAGTAAGTATATGCACGTACCATATTGCCACTGTATTTTAAAAAGGGGACAACTCATGATATACTAATGTTACAGAAGAAGCAAAAAGGTGGCACAATTTTACATATGACAAACGCTTGGAGAGGTAGTAAATCCCCCATGTCTTGGTTATTCTTGAAGAAGGAATTGTCAACATTTTACCTACCAATTGGGGACCATTATTTGAATGATTCGCTACACATTACTCAAGTTAACTCAACGTGGCAGTTAGCCCGTTTTTACATAAGAGGGCCGATACAATTTCCACTGTAAAACTCGGCATTTTGCCCGCACACTGCAATTACATTAAAAAGTATCTACCACCCCACCCCCCCACACCAATACATATATGATAAAAACACGGCGTTTTGCCCCCCCAAGATAAAATTAATAGCAGCCACCCCCCCCCCCCCCCCGTTTGTTGTATTTCTTAAAGAAGCAGTACTTTCTGTGAGCTAGGGTGCAGTCTTTTAGGTATATGTTACGTTAAATTCTTGTTTGTCTGACCACAGTGGTCTTTGTGAGTACCAACTGTTTTAAAACACTTTCCTCTCTGTCCGCACAATTTATTTGTGTGTTTGACATGATTCTCATATTCAGCAGCGATAATTTGTCCAAAAGCATTAACCGATTTGTCATTGTGACAAAGACACTGTCTTGTCTTTGAAGTAGGAACGTAATGTTCAGGGATTTTTTACTTGTGTTCCTTTTTGGAACGATTAGGCAAGAGGCACTAATGATCCACACCAATTGATTGGTCAGAATTCCGAGAACCCCCTTCACTTTCATGACGTCATACCTCCAATCCTCAATGAGTCTTCAAGGGGGCCACCGTGACACATGAATTTTTTCTTTGGCACAACAGCCCAACGCGGGCTTAGGCCGCCTCTTTATTGACGTCCCTAGAACACGCACAATTAGACACACACGGTAGGACTCCTCTCAGCGAGTGATCAGCTCGTCGTAGAGGTTACTACCTACACAACATAAAACAAACACAAAATACGAATATCCATTCCCTTAGCGGCATTCGAAAAAGTGATCCCAGCAATCAAGCGGACGCAGACCTACGCCTTAGACGGCACGGCCACTGGTATCGGCAAGCATACATTATAAGTCGTCTAACTTACAACTAGCATTCCACTAGCACTGCAAACTTACATACGAAATGAGTGTTTGAACATGGTGAACTCTGAGGAAAATGCTGACATGCAAGTTAACTGGTTTTCTGTAAACATAAACACATCTTTCCTCTTACAGCCAGCTGTTTGGAATAATTAAAAAAACAAAATTTGAATATTCCTATAGAAGGATAATAAGTAGTTTCATTTACCCTATATACTGTAACTGTTGGGGGAAGTAAACCACTCCTCGGATCTCAAGGCAGGTCTGTTCACATGTCTCAATACAGCAATAGCAGACAGACAAGAATTATACTCCTCGCACTTGCAAGATTAAGTTAGTCGAGTTATAACTTGCAGTTTTGGTCCTTCGTTAGAAGAATGTCGAGAACAACACGACGTATGGTTACAATTGACGTATAAAGACAAACAAACCGTAGTGTTACACAGCAGGTTCAAAAAACCCTTGATTATAATGCACAACTGAGTAACAAGAACATCATGACGTCTGGTTACAGCCGACGTTAATGGACCACAAACTTTTATTGTTAAACAGCAGGTTCAAAAAACCCTTGATTACAATGTAAAACTAAGCAACAAAAACATGAGGTCAGGTTACAACTGACATGTATACACAAACAAATCTTAGTGTTACACAGCATGTTCGAAAAGTCGTTGATTATGATGTAGAAATTAGTGGCAAGAAGAATGCTTCATTAAGATTATCGTCACCATATATTTGTAGTTTGTGGGTCCGGTAGCTCAGTCGGTATAGCGACTGACTACGGACTGGAAGGTCCGGGATCGAATCCCGGTGGGAACGAGATTTTCCGCCCGTCCAGACCTGCCCTGGGGTCCACCCAGCCTCCTGTAAAATGGGTACCGGGTCTTTCCTGGGGGTAAAGTGCGGCCGGGGCGTGCTGCTGACCACTCACCCCCTTCTAGTGCCGCGGTCACCGAAGAATAGAGCTGTACCTCTACCCACCCTGTGGGCCACACAGGGCCAGTAACGGGATCATTTTACCTTTAACTTTATATTTGTAGTTTACTAGAGACATTCCGGTGACTGGCAAAGTTATCTTTCTTAGTGTTAAACAGCATGTTCCATAAAACCTTGGTTATAATGTGAAAATGAGTAAATAAATAAAATAATAATAAGATGGGTGCTTAAAACTAACGTCGAGAAACGTACAAAGCTTAGCGTTACAAGGCTTGTTCCAAAAAAGCTTGATATGAAGTAAAAATAAGTAGCAAGAAGATTGCTTCATTAAGATTATCGCCCATATATATATATATATATATATATATATATATATATATATATGTGTGTGTGTGTATGTGTGTGTGTGTGTGTGTGTGTGTGTGTGTAGTTTATTAGAGACATTCCCGTGACTGATAACATATCTTCGGGTAGTAGGACGATACTAATTACGAAATGAAAAGTAACTGGAATAAATTAGTCGTGACTCACTCCGAGGTAAGATTCCAGCTTTCGCCTAGATATACTGTGGAACATTACGAGAAAGCTCCGCCAGGACGACCGGTGTTCAGACTGATATTCGAAACGTGTACCTCCCAAATACTTACAATCCAGAAACAATATTGCTAGAGCCAATTCCTCAAGAAAAGTATAACTCTTAATGCTGTAATACACACACAAACACACACAGGGTGTTGCTTAAGTACTTCGTGATAAGTCAAGGTTAGATGTGATTTAATTTGTAGCCCTCTTAATTAAGTTTTCATAGATATGAGTGTAAAAATTAGTTTATAGTATACTTCTAATGAAGAAGGGCCGGGATAGCGCAGTCGGTGTAGTGACTTGCTACAGACTAGATCGCCCGGGAATCGAATATCGGTGGGGTTGAGATTTTTCACACCCGTTCAGACTGGCCCTGGGGCCCCCCCAGCCCCCTATACAATGGGCACCGGCTCTCTTTCCCAGGGATAAAGCGGCCGAATCGTGGCTTTTATCAACTACCCAATCTAGCGCTGAGGTTAAAGAAAGAGTAGAACAATACCTCTACTCCCTCACTGGGCTTTCATGGCCTGTTCTAGTGAAGACATTCATTTAACACTTCTGACGAAGTGTTAAATGAATATCTTGATGAAATCAGTTTTATCTCTGTTCATAACTTCGATCAAGACCACAAGAGGCACACAGTTTAGTCTGAGATATAAACCACGCCATGAACACCTTTGGGGAAAGGAGTTACAGCCTCACCCTCTTTTAATCGCAGCATTACCTGAAGATGAGTGATCTTCTTCAGGCTCCGACCACTTTATTTTCTAGAAGTAAGTCCTCAGGTCACATGGGAAAGGAGTGTGTATCAACCCCACTGCCGGTCTGAACGGTACGGCGAACAGACAAGTCTAGACCCTGCCGGGAATCGAACCCAGATTACACGGTCGTCCAGACCGAAACCTCAGCCCTATGCAGACTGAGCAATCTCAGCTCTTCATAAGTTACGATGAATAAGTAGGGGTTTGGAAGGATTAACTACTCCCTAATTAAACTCATCCCGACATTTGTAGAGAAAAAGCATTAAAAAAATCCCTAGATAAGATGGGCGGTAACCACGGCGAAGTTCAAACCGATGAAATGGGAACTGAATTCTAAATATCGCCGCCACACTAACCTGTTCGGTAGATCCGTTATGACTAAATCTGCCATGTTAGTGCTAATACATGATAAATATATATTAATGATCCTCTGCTACAGCATGTCCGCGTACTTTTACCGGTTATTTCAGTTTCAAGGCTGGTTGTTCTAACAGGCCCTATGGCTGATCACCGTCTCGAATCTGATCTGGTCAGGTGGCGAAATCACTGCTGCACGTCAAATGTCTCGATATAATGACAACAAACGCAAGAATAAACATGCCGGTTTTCTAACTGTATCATATGCATAATTTACACTGGTTTAAAGTTGGTTTTAACGTTAATATTTATTTGGGCTTTTACATTGTCACTATATAACAACACCACACAGTGTTCCGAAAACTGTTACTTTCTTCAGGCGAATCGCTTTTAATTTAATTTTTATTTACTTGAAAAAGGAAATGGATAGCCGAAACGTTGTGCGGTGTAATATGGTGACAATAAAAATATTCTAAACAAATATAAGCGACAAAATAGATCGGAGTTACGAATAACCATAACCCATTGTGTAAAGAAAAACCAACTTGATGCACAACTTATTCTTAGTATACTTCATCAACCTGTACATGTTTCGGGCGTATCCAAATCCACCATCAGGCGGTACAACCGTATGTATACAACAATTGGTACTTATTATTCTTTTTAGATGACTGTCTGTTGTCCTGGTTGGATTCCAAACGAGGACAACACACTCATCTAAAAAAGAATAATAAGTACCAAATTTTGTATAAATACGGTTGTACCTCCTGATGATGGGTCTAGATACGCCCGAAACATGTACAGGTTGACGATATATACTAAGAATTAGTTGTGCATCAAGTTGGGTTTTCTTGACACGATTATATCGTGATCCACGGTCAACAAAACATAAAACCATAACCTATCTTCGTCCCTCGTCTAGCAAGACTTCGGTATAAGCTGTTTCTCTTCCTAACAAGTATTAAAATCACGCTGTCTGCCACCCAGTCTCAACTTCTAAAAGAATCGATCGATATTTACGAAATTCACTGGGATATTATGATATCGGAGGACACCCCAACAACGTAATTTGAAGTTTCTTTCAAAGAGTAACAACAACACGGCGAACTTGTGAGCTTGCAGAGGCACTAGCGCCGCTAGCCTCAAGATTCTTCTATGACGTGGGACAATGCAGCATGGAAGGTTATGAAATTTTAAAGGCATAATTGCTGAATATAAATTAACAACAAGACAATGTGAATTTTTTTGTAGTTCTCGGGTTGATTGTTCGGTACCGGTGACTACTAAATCAATAACGATAGGCGTGTAAAAAGCGGTAGATCAAAAATAGGACTGTCTACATATTATTGCTTGTACATCAACAATTGCAAACATGGCTACAATGGGGAAATTTGAAGTTTTGTGAAAAAAATGTAGCATAAACAAGTGAAATAAATTCTTCCCAAAATTGAATTAAAAAGATAAACGAACCAATTCACATGATTCCTACAACTATAAATCTAAGGAAAAGGGAAACAGTCTTTATGAAATCTACTCCGATATATTAGTTAATTTAGTTAAGGCAATGCCAGGCATTTGAAGAATGGCTTTTCTTAGGTAAAGTAGTATTTCACTCGTTTTGATTTGCGTGAATTTTTTCATTTGCAACTTTTGGCACCAGTGTGGTTATTCTGGCTGTCGTTTGTACCAGCTCTTGTGTTCCTGGGTGTAGGCCTAGACAATTTGAAATGTCAACTGTAAAGAGAAAGCTAAGATGAAATCAGTTTTTTTTTGTAGAAAACCTGATAGAATAAAACTAACGAGACTCACGAGACAATTGCAGCTTTCAAGACAACGTAAAACTAAATCGCACAGCTGTACATTTTGGAACAATAAAAATCCACACGAGTGGCGGTTTGCCAGAAATTTGAGCAGAAGTGCGACTGAAACATTTATCATGGAAGGCACACAGTTACCTGGCACTACTGCAAAGACAGTGACGTCGGAGACCGGACAGTACTATGACCTTAGCGGTGTAATGTTGCAGCAGGTAGGGTCGATCCTCAGTTTAAGAACAACATTTTTACTTTTCCCGATAAACAATTCCCGATGTGTATTGGTCGTCGTTGATCATCTCAGTGGCCCTCAGGGTCTCCTAAACTTACTCTTGCGATTTTTTCATGTGGGGTACAATAGAAGACAAGGGATAAGTAATGCAAGCACTGTAGTCAGGTTTTGAAAATGAAGAAATAAATCTGTGTTGAATTTAATAAATTAAATGCAAAGAAAGAATTCTGTGCAGCAATTTGGGAGTCAGTGCTTAGGAGATGCAAAATGTGCATTCAATTTTGCGGACAATAATTTGAACAATTTTTATTGCTCCCAAATGCCACTTTGTGCAGCATGTTGGTTATAAATAAATTATTGTTTCGCTGCAACTCGGTCAAGCGATTTTTATGCTACAAGCAAATAACCATAACAGCGCATTTAATATCATTCATTTCTCACATCACTTTATTAACAGCTAATACAAAAAAATGAAGACAGAGTGGTTATAAATTAGAATTGCAAACGGCTACTATTTCTTGGGGTGTTGAGTGATACTTTATCAACTGCATGGTTTGTATGAAGTTGAATGACAGGGAATTTACAAGATATAAATAGGTTAGGATAATACCTATGTTGCTTAATGACGTTTAATTAACTGCATGAGTTGCATGTAGTCAAATGACAGGATATCTATAAATGACACATTGAAAGGAACGTGGAATAAACATGCCTTTCTCAATTTAAGGTACTATCCAAGCATTTATTTGGACAGGCAGAGGAATACTTGGGACAGAATGAGATTTCTGTGCCATTATTAGAAGAAATGACCTCTCGACGTAATAACAGGATTCAATAAATTCTATTCCATTGCATCAGCCGTGTCAAATTATTGAACGAAGAGATATTCGTAGGTCATTGTAAAGATTTTCTTTTTGCCTTCCGAGCACGGATATTAAATTAACATGTGGGATGCAGATGAGATAGAACAAAGCAACCGGCCGAACCAACGCTTATGGAAGTTCTCACGCAAAACTTCCAGCACTCTTTCTGGATTGATGCTGCTTCTTTAAATAACTCAGATAAATACTAATGCTGGAATGTATATTCAGTATAGGCTGAAATTTCGACTTCGCCTACAGACGGAGTTAATGACTTATCGAATTATCGTGATACCTTGAGGGATGCAGAAGCACTACTTAACTACATATATGTAAGCTTTTCGTTATTAAAAGAAAACTACTCTAACAGCACCAATCAAGAAACAGTGGTTGCTCCAGTGTCACTGCGTTTAGTTAGGCCTCTAAAGATCAGGACTATTGACCTTAAATTAATTATTAAAATGCCCCACCCAAATAAATTCTGGTCTACATAAAAGACATTAACCTTGGGAGTCTGGGTGGGTGGACCAAACAAAGAAATGTGTATCCAAGCGTCATGCTCGAGTTAAATCGTTGTTGGTAATTCAAAGGGGAACAAATGTTCTGGTACAGCAAATTAACGAATAACCAATCCAGAACACGAGATTTAAAATTAAAATAGGGTTATTTCGTGTGGTTTCCGTAAGTTCAGATAAGAGATAAGGCAGCAGTATGCTTTTCCTTACCTTTCACGGATTGGAAAACATCCAGGGACTCAGCCCAAAACCAGTTACAAGAGAATTAAACTCTACGCTGTGGCGAATTTGGGAGAACAATGAACGATCGTAACGCAAAATAACACAGTATGTGACAGCTTACAATAACGCGAAGAAACACGCTCTGAGACAATGCGAGTCTGAGTAGTACCGTACAGTACTGCCTTACAGATTTGGCGTCATGTAATCTGGTACAGTACACACATACCGACGTTTCTGACGAAGCTATTGCTTATATCTTAAGACTACAAAAAATAACCTAAAAGAAAGAAAGAGCAAAATTTTCAGAATTATTTGTGCACAACTACCGTAGTAAACGGTGTCACATCCAAGGAGACCTGTACACATACACACAACAGTAAGAAATTTCAATAAAAATCTATGTTGGAACTGCGCGTCAGTACATTGCTTTGTTCAAGGTAACTTCAACACGAAAATCAACGGCTACGAGAAAGACCCATCAGAAGTTCATATATGTGTCATACAGGTTTGTCTTCGTTTCAACATTCACTACAATCAAAATGCTCTGTACACTGAGTCGGGTTATTATCACAAAAACAAATTGAAATAATGACTGCTGTTCACGTTTTAATAATAGCATTAAAACAAATCTGTAAAAATAATTATTAGTTTAGGAAATTAGTTTAAACTTATACAAAGACATTTTAAATTTAAAGATTAGTTTATTAATTATTAACTTACGTTTTAAGGTTGATCACAAGACATACTATTAATACACTTCCTGCACGTCCTTTCCACCAAAACACTCACAAGAACGCTTCAAAAACCCGTTTTAGGCGCGTCCGAAAAATTACGAAGAGCGACTATTAGTTTAGTCATGTCTGTACGTATGTCTCTCTGTCCGTCCGTCAGGATCTTCATAAATATTGATATTTGAATATTTTTCAAAATTCTATAGGGAATATTTAATTTCTACTAAAATCTGAAAAAAGCGCGTACATTACATGAAGACCAATATACATTTTTATCACATCTCGCTCAGTTCTTCTTAGAATGAGAAATGTTTCAGATAAAAGTTTTATCGAAAATCAAAACATATTTTTTATGTTCAATAAAGTTATTTTTAATCGTGCCGTTTATGTGAAAACGTGGGTAAATATTGTAGATCAACGCAGGCCACAGGCGACAATATGGCGCATGCTCATTGCATATTGAATACCCACGGTTATAAAACAAACTCATAATGTGTAACACTTGGTGGTTTTCCACTGCAACAATGGTTGCACGAACACGCGTCAATGTTACGTTATACGTACAGTCCCCATATTGTTACTTCCTACTAAAGCCGAAACAACAGGGCAATATCTTTATATTTCCGCCATTTCAACTTAAAAACGCTTAATCGATGTTCCCGAAATTTACTATAACAATTAAGAAATTAGAAAACACCCTAATACGATAGTTTCAATTTCCTACATTCAGCGATTATAACAGATATGCGGATCTGTGAGAAAGAAGCGACACTAGCGCCCCTCATTTCTACTCGGAGGTCCAAAGTGATATATGTCAGTGGCACTTGGATAAATACACAAGTTCTTTGAAGGTAAAAATTTTATAAACTGTAAAAAGCTACATGATGACCGGAAGAATACATTATTTCGCTTAACTTTTATGGCAATAACTAATGAAACACTGGAGCTTGATATTTGAAATCTGAGATAAGGACATACTATGAAATATCTTTACATATTATACAAATTTCATGGAAAATCGCCAAATAAAATATGGTGCGACGCAAAAATTTGAGGTTATAACAGGGAAATTTAATGCAGACGAAGTATGTAATTAAGCAATTAGCTCTTCGCAAAAGTAAAATAAAACACCAATAACAGCATAAACTAATATGTGTATGTGTGTGTGTGTGTGGAACTAGAGCATTTTGCATAGGAAACTATGCTCCTTATGTTCTGCTCGGGATTCCTTGTAAACTGATCTCTAATATATAATGCAATTACATAGCAATACAAGAAAACAAATTATAATTAAAAGCAAAACTATAATATACACTAAATAACCAGAAAAATATAGAAGCCCAGCTAATCAGTTCAATGGTGTTGTGTGTTGATAATACCTTAAGCTAACAATGCTCCATTTGACACAACATTTATGTACATATAAAGGTAAATTTCAACCTACAACCTGCCATGAAGGCACAGAGAGAAAGTACAAGTATAGCTCTACTTTTCTTTAACCTCGGCGCTGGATGGGGGTGGGTTGTTAACCCCATGCCCCGACCGCATTAACCCCGGGAATGACACGGTATTCATTGTAACGGAGTCTCGGTGGGCTCCAGGGCCGGTTTGAATGGGTGCAGAAAATTTCGCTCCCACCAGGATTAGATCTCCGAACCGTCCAGTTCGTAGCTCTTCGCTATACCGACTGAGCTATCCCGACGCACCTTTTATTTCTATGTAACGTATAAAAGTTTTATACACGCAAAACACTATGAGGTTTGTGTCTCTTGCACGAACAATCTTCAGGGTTGTCATCCAATTTATATTTATTGCTTCTTTGTTGTCTGCGATTGAAATGTCGATCTTACGATTCAAATATCTCCACGCCTTTTACACAATTCTGCACAGTGGGTTTTGTATGATAGTATAAACAAAATCCTGTTTCAGGTAGCATATACATAAATTTTTCTTATATGTTCATATTTCTTAACAAAAGCAAGATGATGATAGAAACAGTCTGATCGGTTGTTCAAAACAAACCTGCTGCCCTGCGTTTTTTCTTCACACTGATCTACAACCTTTGTTTGTCTGCACTGTTGCAGAAATGTAAGATTAATTCTGGTATGTTTTCAGCTCATAACCTTTTTTAGCTGTTTACAGGCCGTACAACTTACTCTTGACAATAACAACGCGCGCATAAAACTATTATGTAAACATTAGTGTTTTGTCAAACGAACACTTTTAAGTTTAATTTGTTACACATTGTTTTGTGGCTTCCTCTTAGTCTGATATTTTCCCCTCATTTTAACATTAGTATGAACGGTACTTAATGTAACCGACCAGGCAGATTTCAATACACTGATGTAATGCACGGTGACGGTGCCATAATCTGAGAACCTGTAATGTAGGAAATGTCTGTACTACAACATATTGTTGGATAGTTTTATGTGTTGCGCTAAATGACTTTGTTCTTCTTTCTTCAGCCCTTAGTATGCAAAAAAAAAAAAAGAAAAAGGAGAGCTCCGTCAGAAAAAAATTAAATGTGTACTGTGGAGGTAGAACCGCCTTGAACTTTACTGACTGGGCCTTGATAATGTGTTCCGTGCTACGTACAAAGCCATTGCGAAACTGCGGTGTTTTTTGTTATGTGTTGTCTATGTCGAAACATAATTAGAGTAAAGCTACGCATTCTTGTGCCACAGGGTGGATCCCTAACGTGTTGAATGTTATGATCCTACTGTTAGTAGCTTTGGCTGTACAAACGTCAGAACTGTTAGACAGGACGGCAAAGTTAGGACCACACCCCAAGGTGGGTGCTTCTTCCTACAGCAAACAGGGCCTAAATGACAGAGGAGGGGATTTAAGCCACGCAAAAGGAATGCTTAGAAACACACAAGCAAATTGCTCCAGAAGTTGTCAAGGTTAACCCCACCCAGGATTTTCGGGGTGATATAAATATCAGTGTGGGTCCTTGTTGGTGTATCAGAAGCTTGTTAGCAGCTACAGTCAGAGCCGCAAAATCTCCACTCAGCCAACATGAAGGCCTTTGTAAGTATACAAAATTTTCCTTCAAGAATATTTCCACAAAAGTAATATGAAATTTGTACTCTACAGATGTATCTATTTTAACTTGAAACTTCTGGGGGGGATCACCTGGTTCTGTTCTGAAAACAATACCACCACGTACTTTCTTGAAGTCATATTCTAACAAACTGTCTTCATTTTTCTGTAATTCAGTTTCTTGTCTAAATGAAAATGTTGTAAATAAAATATGGCCTTTTTATTTAGAGTTCCTTAAACATAATACCTTAGATTTTCGTAATACCTTATGATTCCACAGCTCTCTTGACCTTGAAAGGATAACTGAAACACTGAAACATATTTTGTTGAAATATGAAATTTGTATTAAGTGCCAGTAATTTTATGTACATTTCGCAATAATATAAAAAATCAAACACATAGTAGCTTTTAAAGAATCTGTCCATTATCTTCAATTATATTTATCCAAACCCCCACAACAAACTGCCTTGTCATCTCAAAAGCTTTCGATAAAAATTTAAATTCTATTTGTAATCTCTGAAGTAGGGTATGTATTCCATGTTTAAATGTCATTAAATACTAAATTTCTAGTTTTGCAAGTAAACTTATGTTACATAACAAAATTCAAAATTCTGTTACTGTTGCACTCCTGTAGGTTTCCATCCGATGTGCTGCTAAAAGAAAACATTCTCATAAAAAGATGTTTCATATGCTGATTTGTCTCTGTCGTCAGTAGAAAAAGGACAAAACTTACGGAATTTACCACATTAAACACAGAAAATGACAGTGATTAAAAGTTAGTACTCAAACAATGAGGAACAAATTTATAGCTAGCCCAGTACTTTCAGAATCATGTATTATTGTGTCTTTGCGCATTGAAATGCTAAAAGATGTGCGGTATGAGCCAAAGAATCTTCTTTCGGATTTGTGCAGAACCACTTTGCCAGTTACCAAAGAAGGGGGCACATTAAGAGCGTGGTCTTCTGAATATTAATATTTATACGTTCATCTGTATAAAACTGTAGTGTCTCCCCAGTTGGTACCCTGGCCTGACTGGACCCGTCTCGTGGAGACACTATTACTAAAAGGGTGCGGTTATTGCCGTCGGCGCCGAGGTCTCTAACTTCTGTGCTGCCACCAGCCATACTTAAGACCATATTCAAGCTGTCGAAAATCTGGCGAACTACTCCGCCACAGAACGAAGTAAAATACAAATTGCACTCGTCTATATATATCACTTAGCTTATCTAGTCTTCCAGGGACATCAGTTAGTAGTTAACAGTACGTCAATTATGTCAGCCAAATTTAGTAACTAACCCAAAAATTTGTTCAATATAAAAAAATAAAAATACACAAACAACCATAATTTACACTGTCGCCATATAACAAATAAAAAGTTTAAATTTAGTAACTGTCCAAATACTCGTTTCACCTTCCTGTATATAGTCCAAATTATACCGGTAATTTAGGATTAAATTTCTAAATAAATTTTCCTAAATAGTCGTTTACCGAAATTGCTCAACTCGCGTCAGTTCACTCAAAGGTTTTCTAATACGTTCAACAGAGCTTACCCTGTATATTTACAGAAGCCTGCGTCCCTTACACATAATTTAAAGTCTTCTTTAGTACAAAAGTCAGAACTATCTTCACGTTAAACAACACATAAATACTACGAAAATTTCCACGA
>Ga0131853_10017314_pt1 | contig 13123 bp, 6 predicted proteins | sample TergutLab28metaG_FD_92764 | JGI IMG/M metagenome (GOLD analysis project Ga0131853, IMG submission 92764) | Labiotermes labralis P1 segment gut microbial communities from Petit-Saut dam, French Guiana - Lab288 P1 (version 2) (version 2) | ecosystem: Host-associated > Arthropoda: Insects >...
AGTATTAAGTTCGTGGAAAATCATTAATTAGTTCATATTTTGAGATTGTGTCTGTAGCCTCGTTTGTACACCACGCAATGCGCATGAGCCGTTTTATATTGACATCTGTGGCTTGCCCGGCCATATTATATTTTATCACATTATCACATAAACGGCACGATTTCGGAAGCAATTTATTAAATATGAAATACATGTTTCGACTTTGTCTATAAATTTTTTCTAAATATTTCTCATTTCAAAATGAACCCGGCGAGATATTGTCATAAATGTGCATAGGCCTGCATGTTGTGTACCCATTATTCGTGTCAGGTTTTAATAAAACTTGAATTTTCTGGACAGATTTTCGATAAATACACCAATACAAACTTTCATGAAAATCCATACAGTGAGAGCTGAGGTGTTCCATGCGGACAGACATACAAACAGGCAGACGGAGAGGATGAAGCCAAGAGTCGCTTTTCGCAATTTTAAGAATGCGCCTAAAAAGGATTCTAGATTCTCGAACAATATAAACAATATATGGGACCTTGTAAAGTTAAGAATAAAAGTTACTATATTTTGTATCATTCAGCGAGCTACAGAAAGCTTTATTATGTCGGAAGTATTTTGGCGTAGTACGTGGCATTATTCCAAAACTGATGTAGCGATATGAATTTCACTGTAAGTGGTTCCGCCATATAGGTCAGCAAGCTGTATCCAAATATGTTTAAACATGTTGCACACTGATTCCAAACAAAACTGAAATTCATAGGGGATCACGAGCCAGGAGGACTTATTTACGTCACTAAAAAGCACTGATTTAAAAAAAAATCACAGGAAATGGAACAACTATGGAGGAACATAAACTGTCGATGTTTCTGAGGGCCGAATATTGAGAATGAACAAAGGAGTGAATTACTCTGTCGAAACATAAATTTTGAACATAATTGTTAAGAAATTCGGACTATGTCCAAAGTCGCAGTCTATAAAAAGACCTACAACGCATTGGAGTCTGGATCGCCCTTTGTTTTCAGGTGTAACAGCAAAATTGGAAAACATACTTTGGAGGAGGCCAGTTACGTATAAATAGTTTGAATTTCCGTTTTTTTGAGAATTATCAAAGCGATTTCGGCACCAGAGAGGCACGGATTTACAAAAGCGTTAGGCATGGTAATGGCACTGACAGTACGAATTTTGAGAAATATCAAAAGAAGCAATTCCACTAGATATGTACAAATTTTTAGAAGAAGATAATTTTGGGAATCATGAGGGATTCAGTACTACCACACTTCCAGAACGTTTCAGAAACATCAGACACGGTAATGACATGGACATCACAAATTTTAGAACCCACGAGACCAGTCAGCTGCACCACAGACCCCACAAAAATAGAGTTTAAAGGCGCTCATACAAAGGCTTTGCCACTCTTACTGTTGAGAGAACCCTTATCCATTGGATGCGGAAATAATGCTGCTTACTTACTGCTGTAATACACAAGCAGCCTTTAAAATCACACTGAAAGTGTGATGCCATAAATTTCAAGGCAACAAAAATTACAAGAACACTTGCATTGAGCACAAACTATGATGAAAAAACACAAATATACGAGTATTTACTATTTTATTCCTTTAGGATGCGATTCTGGACCGATATGAGCCGACGCTTCCTGAGCTATAAAACACATTTCTCAAACACTCTGTATGAAACACGAGCTTAGAAAGATTTATTTTCAACCTTATTCTATCAGATAACTTTGTCGTTATCACTGTAAATCTTTATTAAAATCCCGTGTTCTCTATTCTGGCAAGAATTTCTGTTTTCAGCAAAACATACCCACCCACCCACCCACACAAACACACACACACACACACACTTTTGTAAACAAAGTGCCTGAAGTACATTGCCTAATTGAAATAAACTTCCAATTCTCTGAGCAAAGAGACTACAAAGGATTTTGAAATACACTTTACGACACGCAGATATCTCTGCATTATGACTGTGTAACAAATAGTACCAGTTTTAATTATGAAAATTTTAAAACCTAAAGTCCTTGCACACTGTACATAAAATTCAGTTTCAAAGGAAAAATGAATGGAACGTTTCTTATTTCAATTTTATTTAGCAAAATAGTTCCTGTTAGTTGCGAGAAATATATGGAAAAATTAACAGATTCTGTAGTCAATATATATAAAATTCTTAAAGTTAAAACAGGCAATACGCACAGTTAATAATGTGGTTTAAAGTTTCATGTTTATTGCTAAATGACATCACGAAGGTCTACAAGAAACAGAAATAGTGCGTGTGGTCAGCAGCATAGAGAGTTACAAAGTTTGCAGCCCTTGACAGAGAAGGGCCTCCCCCCCCCCCCCCCAACTGTATGCCACATAATCATCCCCACCCCCCATAGACACAATGTTATTGGGAGTCCAATTCTCCATATGGGGCCCGAGAATCTAAATCCAGGGAGAGGAAGGCAATTCTTATGTTACTTATAAACACAATGACTCAACTGATCATGTAACATCATGCATGCAACAATGGGATAATCTAGTATAGCGGTTTGCAAAAAGTTAGAAACTGTTGTCTATTTGTAAATGTTATTTCTGCAGTCTGGGTTTCTTAGAAAATATAGGAGAATTCATAATAGGGTAGAAAATTTCTGGCAGAAAATAAAACCATGTATTTCCGAAAATGATCGGTGTTCGGGAGCACTTGTAGAATGCCAGTCACGTGCGTTATATATTGAATAAACGCGCTGCAGGTAGATCTTCAGCTCCCTGAATTAATATTTGTTGGTATGTGTTCCTGAATTTTAGCACCACATCCATTTTAAGTTTGAACTAGCATAAAAAACTTACTTCTTTCGAAAATTGCTCGAAAACTAGTAAGTTGTTGTACAATCAAATAGTCAACTACAGGACAAGTGTAACGCCTTTCTATCCAGAAGCTGTCAAACCATGTGACACATCGAAACAAGGTGTCACATCTTCCCGTCTAACTTTCCGTTTCTTTACCTGAGGCAGACATATCGGGCTTTCAAAGTGCCTTAGAAAAATTGATATTTGAAACTCTCACAGCATTGATTCTGAATATCATGAAAGATGTATCGTGGTCTTGTTTGATAAATACAAACGGACAGTTCAGAGACCTGCTGTTGCCGCCATCAAAGTAGAAGAAGAATATAGCAGGTTCGTTCGAAACGTCGTAAGATTTCTGCTATATTACAAGTTGTAAAATTCTAACATGCCAAGAAACTTGTCCCGTGTACATAAATGAAAAGCAATAACGTAACCAACAAGGTACACTTTTCGTGAGATATTTCTGTACAACCCTATGTTTTATGATGCAGCACCCACCGTCATTTCATTAAACGTATCAGCAACTAACATATTTTGTTTTATATTTAATTGTTGGTTATTTATTTAAAGAGATATTTCAGACATTTTATTTTCTGTAATCACATCAATATGTTTCGTACTTCAATCTTTTACTTACTTCCAACATTTGGCTTAGTATGTAATGTTGTTGAAAACTTTATTACGATATTAGTGTTATCTCTAAAGATCGTTAATCCGGAACATGTAACATTACAAATATATATCTCTTGATATCATAAAAATCATATTGCAAAATATTTGGATCAACTTTCCAGTACGTAAGGTCGTAAACTTGAAGAGCGAGTCACGTAAATTCCCTGTTTTACGTGTTTCCGGCCTCTTGCTGCCCTCCATTTCATTTCCATGTTTCCTTTGAATGCGAACGGGCGAATGGATCATCTCGAGTCCCGATCAAATTAGTTCAATCAATTAAGGGCCGTGGCGTGGAAAGTTTAGTCAGCGGCACTCATACACCATAGAGCATTAAAATACGATAGCTGATGGCAATCTGTTCTTTTGGAGAAGAGGAGAAGGTTCAGTGCTTGCAGAGAATAGCAAGTGCTCAAGGTAGTGCAGTAACTGCTTAAGTCAATGCAGTAAAAAATTTTCATTTTTTTCGTTCTAGGAACGGCATCGTTTCTAAATCACATATATCATCATCATCATCATCATCAAGAATAACAGTTGTGCCCACCTGAATTATTCACAGGATGAAAAATGAAAATTTAATAAATAAAATTACGGTTCCTTAAGTTTAGTAAATGTTAAAAATTGTGCTTACTAAAGTTTAGTGTTGGGTAATTTTGTTCGTAGTTTAACGGATCACAGGCAACGTGTAAATAAGAAACTTGAACCTTTGTAGCGCGAGTAAATACACAACAAATTATTGAAATCGACAGTGCTGCCTGAAGCGGAGGCCAAGGAAATTAGACGAAAGACGAGACGTACGTTAGCTTACCTTGAACTCCGCTTGAGACAGCACTGTAAACACTTAACGTTGGGCATTTTCTGTTCACAAACAATTTCTGTGAAGGAATTAATAAAGACAAAGGTGATTGCAGACAATGCCAAACAATAATCTTTCTAAAACTGCCTGTCCTGAAAACGTCCATTCGGTAGTTCATTAGATCATTATGTTCCAAAAAAAACATTATCATAATAATGTATTATTATTATTATTATTTATATTTCGGAACGAGCCTAACAAATCAAAATTCCATTCATGACGAAATTAAGAGGCCATATTATACTCAGATACACTTCGCTCTAATTCGATGCAGACCTTTTGGCTTGTAGTTTGTGATTTAAAGATATTAAGATTAAGATACACAAAGTTTTAATTTCACATGTTGTTTTAAGTGGGTTTAGGACTTGGTCTTTTATATTGAGGGAGGAACATAGGCTGAGGGGTTTCGACAAAAGGGTGCTGAGGGAAGTATTTGGGCCTACGAGAAAGGTGGTAAGATGGGAGTGGAGAAGTCTGCATAAAGGAGAGATTTGTGATTTGTACTCCTTGTTGTTAGTTTTTGGCGCGACAGCCCCCTGTAATCCAGGGCCTCCTCATTCACGAGGTATCTAGATCACAAGCAACGACGAATCACAGCCGGTAGGACTCCCCTGGACGAGTGATGAGCTCCTCGCAGAGACCTCTACCTGACAACACACAACACTCACAACATGCAAACGTCCATTCGCCCTGTGGGATGTATACCCACAATCTCAGCAGGCGAGGGGCTGCAGACTTACGCCTTAGACGGCGCGGCCACTGGGACCGACGATTTGTACTCCTAACCAAATATAATTCGGGTGTTCAAAGCAAGAAAAGTGGTTTAGACCGGTCATGTGACACGTATGAGGGAGAGGAGAGGTGTATACAGGTTTTGGCGAGAGAAACAGAAGGAAATGAATCATTTGGAAGGCCTAGACATAGACGGGAGTATAATAATAATGTGGACATTAAAGAAGTGGGATGGGGAAGAGACTGGATTGATCTGGCTCAGAATATGGACAGTGTTTCTTTTCTTTAATGTGGCAATGAACCTCCGGGTTCCATAAAATGCGGGGAATTTCTCGACTAGCCGGTGAATTATTAGCTTCTCAAGTAAGGCACCGCTCCATACAGTTATTATTATTATTATTATTGTTCCCTGGGAAGTACTATACTCTCTCAATAACAAAGTGAATTCTTCAGAATTCAGTCAGAAAATGAGGATACAGGTGTTGGTAGCATCGCTCAACTTTGTTCCTTCATTAAGCTAAATGTCATTTTTACATTGTAATATTGTGGCAAATTAACTTGACTAAACTGTGACAATTTCCGTAGGCCGATTAAGAAATTTTGCTCCATGAAGCATTCCCTTAAAACTGAACGGAACTTTCTACTGGACGATGTCAGTCTTTCTTTTATAAAATAATTATTTCCAAGGATGACGTTTTTCCGAACAGATGACAGTCGCCTGGCTGAAGAAATTCCACGCTATTGTATGAAATTGGCAAGTTAATTAACTACACACACAGTTCAAACAATGAACAATGTATTATTATTATTATGTACGGTGTTTATACTGTCAGATAATATTCGGAACACTAATGTATTTGGAACGGCTAATACAGAATTCAGTCAGTGATAGGCCTAGCAGTTTTGCAGACCATATCACGTTATTTTAAAACCTCTCCATTATGTTATACGAATTTTAACACTGACAAAATTCAAGTCCAGTGTCACTGCCATTCGAACTCTGTCTATACAAAAGGCATTGTCACATCCACGCTATTCCCATGCATGAACATCGCTGCTATCCTTAAAATTTCCACACAAGTGGAGTTAAGTGGTTGCTGAACTGCGACCCCCAATTCCCTCCATTTCTTCTCACCCTCTTGAATTCTCGCACCACAGATTTCGCACGCCCATTCTTCCGGTGTTAGGTCCAAAGGGGCGTTAAGAGTGAAAATCAACTTGATCCAAACTAAGTTTCAACAAAAGGTCGAGGACCCGTCGAGCGGAGTGGAAGATTTTTAACAACGAGTAATTCTTGTGTTACGATTATTTCTGATGGGGGTGGGGGAGTGTAAAACAAAAACCTAATGGCAAAGGGCGTTTATTGCCAGTAAAGACGATTACAACCCCTTTCAAACTTCTACCTACCAGGGGTGCAGACGGAAAATAGTATAAGTCTGAATGCAGGGAGAGGGACGTCAGCACAGCCTAGTACGTTTCCCTCATTCATTCTGAATTCCATTCCGTTCTACACGACTGACCACTGCAGTACAACGAAGGGCCCTGCACTCAGCGCACGTGAGTGTTAACAACGCACGTGGGGAAAGCTCCATTGTAATAACATATACAATGATGGGTATATCGCTGACCTATCCATAATGGTTGCGGCTGTGATGTACATTTAGGCAAGTGTCGGGGCCGATTGTGGGACGGGGGACGGGGGGGGTTGATGCGTGTATGCAAAGTGTTAATGCATGTCCGAATACATGACACAAGTATATCTATATCATCTGCGGGAAGCGCTCTAACACAACCACACGACAACTGAAGGTCTTTTGTATACATTTGTTTTTATTCAGTCCTGAAGATGACGGCAGCGTGTTCCTTCTGAACGTTTATATCCACTGATTAGAACAAACAATGTCATGACCGATAAGCACGAACCAACGTGAAAAACTCGTGCCTAGTCCAATTGTCTTCGCTTTTTTTTTAAATGACAGGTTCGTTTGTTATCTTTTCTTTCGTCTTAAATATCATTTTGTAGTTTTATTGAAAATAATATTTGAAATAACACACAGAATTGCTCTGTCAGTTTCATTTATGATTTCAGTTAACAAACAAACAGAGTAGTGACTCAAGGATGAATACCAGGAGATTATGTGGAAAGTTTCTTGGTTTGCTCAGGTAGTTCATCAGCTCAAGAAATAATCTGTCCCTTGGATTTAGTTAGTTAATTACGAGGTTAATTTAACATAATGTTCACACAAAGATTCAGAACAGATGCATGTACGTATATACTATGTATGTACTATATTTAGAACAGCATTACTCAAGTTAAAACTTTCACGCCTGTTTTATTATAAAAGTATGCATAACAAAAACGTTTGTTTAATAACAGGTGGGATATTTTGCATTTTCAAGTTTATTGCAATAATGAAACAATCTGTTTACTTTTCTAAACATGAAAAATGTGGTTTAGAAAGCTGTAATGTTTTGTTCACAATAACTAATAATTCTCAGCCTTTAAAATTTTATCTTCGAAGGTTTAAGTATAAACGTCATGGGTATAAGTACTTGCTAAGGGCAGTGTTTACGTACAGTAAAGCAACAAAGCAGTAGAGAGCAATAAATGTGATCAAGCGAAATGTCATAATGTTGCATTAACATAAAACAAGCAATACACATTCTTTTAATTTTTTAAAAAACTCTCTCCTAAGGCTTTTGTTTCAAAACAATCTCCAGTTTCCGATTCTAAAAAAGGAAACAGCAAATTTGTAGATGAAAACAACGAAATTCTTACTAAAAAATTTCAAATTTGTTTCGCATCAGCCTACACACAAAGAATGAACTTCTTATCAATAAAACAAGAACAAGAAATTGTAAGCTCTCCTACTGAAATTTACTCCAAGTGGAGACAAATGTATTTGGTTTGAGGGTCTAATTTATATAGAGTGTAAATCAGGTGTTTTCTAACACTTCAATTTTGAATTGTTTAAACTAAAGCAACAATTTCATATCCCTTTTGAACATTATAAATAAAAAATAGGATTTACAATGTTCGCTATTTTGTGTCAAATTGCCACGCGAATTCCTCAGACTGGAGCAAAACTCAGTATATCATTCCAGGAGGGTAGGTAATTAAAGTGTATTGGAAAGTCAGTGATAAGTTTACCTGCTTCTTGAAGAAAGCCACACAAGTGGAGCGGAATTATTGTAGATTCCACCATTGTAACTCTTAATAAATTGAACTGGTATTCTGACGTAGCATGTCCAATGACTATATATTTAAACCATCAGTTTCGAATTTTTTATTTATGGGCTTCTTCAAGTGTGCAAAACTTCTTATAAGACAATAAACATCCAATTCCACTATTTTAACTCTTTCTAAAACACAGTAAATTTTTACATCTTTTGACCAATAGTTGTTTTACTCGAATTCATTATAAACAAGATCTGTGTTGACATATTTTCAATAATGTTAATAATTTGTTTTACCAAACAAGGATTGTTACAATGGATCAGATTGTGAATTATCACAAATGATATATCAATTCTTCATGAAATATGCACTAAATTTAGTTACAAACAAATGAAACGTTTCATTTTTTAACGTACATGTTTGTACAGGAAATAAATTTCAACTCTGAGTAATAATGAGGGCGATTTGTGAGGAACGTTAAGAGTGTATAGCGGGGTGACGTTACCAGCCGAGGCTGCAACCTGTGAAATTCTCAGATCAGTAACACAAGAGTTTGTGGCTTGAAGTAATGTTGACGAGGGAAGGAGATGACAGACTATGTGCAAACTTTGGTGAGCTGCAGCTGTTGTCCAGTAAGCTTGATCCCTTCACACCACATTATCATCATCTCGCAGCTGACGGGGAAGAGTTCGGATTAATAAGACGTCATGTCTACCCCGACAGTTTGCCGTATATCAAACTGTTACTCACTTGAATGCCCAGAACCTTCTACAAAATCCGATAACATCAGGCCTTTCTCAGCTCGATTTTATGCTGAGAAGTCTTTAATCTAAACAACAGCGAAGTCTTACAAAAATGAGGAACAACGGTTGTAAATGAAATCTATTGGACAGAAAAATTAATACTAAATAATAGAAAAAAAGTTTTTGTTCCATTAAATTTGTTAGACATTGGATTATAAATTATGGCGAAATGAAGAAAAATCGTTGAATATATATATATATATATATATATATTAAGTGAAAGTATCTAAAATCCGAACCTAATCCGTGAGAAAGCGCAAAAAAAAATATTCACATTTAAATTGTGATGCCTGAGATTTGCAAGGGGGAGAATATTGTCTTCCGGTTTCATCTGAACACATAGGTGACAGGTTTCTTCCAAATTGTGGCACATATCTATCAAAATTCACGGAATCACATCCAACAATCTCGTAATATTAATAAAAAGAACGGTGTTCCAAAATAAAATTGTCACTGCACAGAACCTGAATCATTCCCACGTAAGCGAATCTCCATTCCATAAGATAGCAAAATGAATCTAATTATAAATTTTCTCGTCGCGTTAATGTCGGTCATGCATACGTGTAGTATGTCTAGCAAAATAAAAATTTATGAAACTTTTTATTTTTAGCCCAAAATTAATGTGCTTTTGCGTTGCCTTACCAAGACTTCAAACTCACGATATTCCACGAACGTTCCGCAATAACGACCTTTCATCTACCTTGTGCATTTTGTGGTCTCAATACCGACAGCCTCGCTAAATAAACAACAACATGCAACCTACTTATACAATAACCTTCTCTCCAATAAAGAATACTTTTCATCAACATAAAACACAACTGTATAAATTACCGCAAATTTTTAGACCGTCCTTAACCTGTAGCGTTTTAAAAAACTGATGAAAATTAGAAGCCTTTATAAAGGAAAATGGGATCTATTGTTATATCATTCTGAGAAAATAGTAAAACGTTTTCCGTTAAAATTTCTGTCCTCTGCGTTTGAAGACTTTTTGATGGCTTTCAAACATACCACGTACAAGTAAATGGATACAGATAAGCATATTTATGACACAAATTTTCATTCCCATCACCCCTTCTACGTAATAGCTTCCACATTAAACCCCCACTGCATCAATTCACACCCGCTGTCCACAATCTACATATTCCATCAGATTCAATCTTCTTATTAAGGAATACAGCTGATACCAAACCCCTTCTGAATGTTTGGATTGTTGCCGAGTCATTGTTATTCAATTAATCAAAACCCTAATCGGTATAGCTATCATTATTACAAAATGGTGTTGAGTAATTATGAGGGTTTACCCCTTGGATTTCATTTGTAACAAAGCTTAGAATTTTACGTGTTCTCTTGTATTTTTTATAGTATTTATCTCCATACATCTGCCATTAGCTTGTAATTTGACAGCTGCTCCAATGCTTCGCATAGTTTCGTGCAGCCCTTAGAAATTGCACATAACATACAATTCTGATAAACGAAGTGACAAAAAAAATACGAATTACTTTAAAACGCATTATCGTAATTATTTTTTGATTAGTGTTTTTTGGTCAGAAAATACGAAGTATGTTTAAGTGTTTTGGTAACTAAATAACTTGTACGTTTCCACTCACAATTTTCAGTCATAATTAAAGATTCGTGATTAGTTTTGTGTCTCCCATGGTGCTCTCAGTAACATGTCGGTATGCACCAGCTACTGTGAGTAAACTACGTGTAAATGCATGTTCATAATTTCAATCTGTGAACAAATTTGTGACACTTACTGTGCTTATGGAAGGAATTGTTAAGATTACTAACGTTTTGGACATTACTCCCTACACTTTCTCAAATATATATGAAATTTACACGTTTCGGAAGAACTTACTGCTCTCATCTTCAGCGTGGATGAAGACGGCACCAAATTCCTTTACAACATTGGGAGTTACATAAACTTCCACAATAGTCACTCCTGAGAAGAAGGGAGTTTTTATGAATATATTTGTAATATCGATTTCGAAACTCAGTTCGCATAAAACCGAGTCTTCGCATTTTATCTTGTTTAAAATTACGCACTATCTACAATACCCCTTCAGGTTATGTCCAGAGTTCTACGGTCAAGCAGTAGAACGTCTGAGGTATGGCTGTCCGCAGAGGAATGCAACTCGATTAGATTGAACTGCATCCTCCAAACGTGCTGTATAACTGTTTGTCTTCTGTTCATAACAATAACATAAAACTACTTTACTGAAATCTGATATATCGGATGAACAAAAATACAGGAAACCTGGTGCTAATGAAGCTAATCCGAACCCAAATGAACATAATCTAACTTCAATTTAACCCTGACTGTCCTTTCTAAATCCAAAGCTGTCATAAATCGATACATTTTTAACAAGACTTGTCTAAGAATTCAGTGTTGTTGAAGACATTACTCAGAAACCCTAAAAATTCTGTCTCTTAAGTTTGCATGCGTGTTGTGTCAATGAAATGTGCGACGGTCACCAGAGCTACATGCTTGTGATAGAGTAAATGTGCATGGTGTGTCTGAGGGCAGATATTTGATGTCCTCCAGTTACCTAGTTTTAGAACCGTAGCAAAGTTGCGAGAAGAAATTACTGACCGCGTCGTGTCTCTCCGTCTGTCCGTCTGTTCTTTCCCCGCGTGGCACTACCCGGCTCCCAATGAAAGAATTTTCGTGAAATTTTATGTTGGGGAATTTAATAAAATTCGTCCAGAAAAACCATGCTTAGTTGCAATCAGAATAAAATTTCAGGAATTTTAAATGAAGAACGCAGTACTTTTATGATAATACCTCGTTGGATTTTCCTTAACAGAAAAAACGACTCTCGGATCACATATTTAATTTTTTAAATTGTGTCATTGACGGGATACTTGCGAGAAATATGGTGAAACACGACCGGCCATACAAAATGGAGCACAATGTGAGACATGAAAGATTTAAGCTAAATACTGATAATTCAGGCTAAAATATCTGAAATAATAATATTTAATACCTACTGCCATCCACCGGATGATACTTTGAGGTTAAGATGCCTTTGTGCATGAAACGTAAGTACGAAAACATTGTCATAATATCAAATACATATTGCTACTGCATACTTGATTATCACTTGGCGGTGCATACTGAAGAACGCAACGTGTTGTGACGTCAAATAATAATAACTGACGTATAATTGGTTAGGTGACGTCACGTTCCTCTGCAGGTGTCGATTTTATTGTCATTTACACCATCCATAATTAAGGGAAGTAGATTCGTGCAAAGTTACTTTCATATTCATCTCCCTTTTATAGAAATATTAAATCTGTTATGATTGTATATTAGGAAAAGCATCACAAATCATGTATTAAGTACTGTTGTGTGCGTCAGATATTACAAAACATTTCACCTGGTTAAAATTTTGGGATTGTGTGTGACCGATAGGTTTGATGAAAACTGAAACAGTATGGACACAGAGTAAGCTTTTTTTTAAAAAAAATGACAAAATACCTTAATAATAGAATTAAAATTCTGTATATAAGTACAGGTGGATTTTTCATTGACATAAAATCCTTCCGATCGCACTGGTCCTGGGGTCGATTCAACCTCTAACAGAAATGAGTACCAGGTGTATTTCCTGGGGGTAAAGTCTGACAACCTACCAGCATCCTGTGCCGTTGTCACGAAATCTGGGAGCTTTAACTTCCTGGAACCCTCTGCGCCTGTCCACGGCTGTAACGGGACTGCTTTACCTTTTTATATTTGTACAGACACTAAAAAGAACAAAAGTGTGACCCCAGTGGATTAAACGGCATAATCTTTCGAAAATTGAGGGCACAAGCTTCGTTACTGTAAATGTACAGTTCCTACCTTTCATTGATATTGAGATTTCTAGATGGAGACTTTTTTGTCATCGTTAATTCAAGAATGATTAACGCAAACACAGAAAACTCTCTAAGCTTTTATTCAAAATTAGGGAAATTTGTCAGAGTTTTAGGAAGGCTGATAAGGGATAAAAATATAGTTACATACAAGAGGCACGACTGAGCTGCTCCATACTTCTGCCTAATGATGGAA
>Ga0131853_10017315_pt1 | contig 13123 bp, 12 predicted proteins | sample TergutLab28metaG_FD_92764 | JGI IMG/M metagenome (GOLD analysis project Ga0131853, IMG submission 92764) | Labiotermes labralis P1 segment gut microbial communities from Petit-Saut dam, French Guiana - Lab288 P1 (version 2) (version 2) | ecosystem: Host-associated > Arthropoda: Insects >...
TATACCGACAGAGCGGCCGCCGCCGGTCGGCGAAGTTAGTGCCAACTTTTGCGGATAGAGGGGTGTCACGTGGTCAGCGCAACGGGTCCCCACAGCCGTTAATCTCTGTTTTCTAGACCCGGACATCAAACTCATACAAATGTAATTTGATATTTGAGGCTACACAGAAAAATACTTGACGGGATCTGCAGGCATTGAAGCAAAGTTTTTTAGACGCTGAAGAAGTCTGGCAGCCTACTGGCCACATAACAATGTCGCGGAAATTAGATACTGTTAAACCTTATTTTCACCTCCATATTGGACGGGGATGCAGTTACGATACAGGAACAGAACTTGTACCGAACAACACGACTTTTTCGGTATGGTTTATCAGTCAATGAATGTAAATGAAGTGTGGCTGTGAGAGTGTAGTCATGAATGATAAGAGATATTCTTGTTGAACGCATGAAGTAACTTTGGCGAAGCAGTCTTGTGCTCTTTCACGGATATATAGTAGAAAATGAAGAGTAGGATTAGCAGTAAACCAGAATAAAAAAGTCAGGGAAAGCAGAAGTGAGGAGACAAAATTAGGAAGGGATTAGGGGAGATAAAGTGTAGAGAAGCGGAGGGGAGATAAAGTGTAGAGAAGCGGCTATTGTAAGGGCACGGAGCGTTGAGAAGGAAGGGCGCAGAAGAGTGATGGTAGATGGTAGACTCCAGTTGAAATGTAATGGCACACGGTGACGCACGGAAAGGGGAAGTGAAGGGGGAAAATGGCGAATGGAGTGGGTAGCCAGTACTCTTCACACTACCTCGGAACACGGTGTATCGAACATTACTACCGCTGATGCGCACACCTCGGCTGCCAGTAGTCGACTGAACTGACGCCCACCGGCCTATTTAAATGGACTCGACCGTTTCGCGCGAAAGACGAAATATGGATTTTGAGGCGTGTGCCATCACTTTTTAACTGGCCTCTACTGTACGTGGGATAGGGGAAGGAAGGAACGAAAAGTAGAACGAAGAAAGAGGAGGAATAAGTAATTACCATTGGCAATTTCCAAGATTTTTATAACGTTAATTACCATATAGGGGAAAAGGAAGAAGCAAACACGTACTAATGACGAAGCGAATTCTCATGTATTTCTCCATTTTAATGTTCACATATTTCTTTGTTATATCTGTATATATTATTATTTCAAACTGTTTTAATCTTAATGTTCTTGGTTTTTCTTATAATCTTTCCTTCTCTATTTCTTTCCTTCCTTCATTTTACTTCACTTTTTCTCTTTTCGTCTAGTGTTACAAGGAAGGCCTTCACCCATTCTAAGCCCAGGTATCTCTTTGCGTATCACAAGGTGTATTCACAAATTCTACGTTACGCCCACATAGACATTCATGTGTTTTTTTTATGGATCTCAGGGCGTGTTTACTGCGCGGTTCGAGCTGAATCTTTAAAACGTAATTCAGGCCCGTCTTAATATTAAAGGTACAGAGGGAATTGTCTCCATCTGGTTTATGGAGATCCTTCTCTGTCATCTCTATGCCAGTTACTGCAAATTTGAAGGGAGGTATTGAAATCTCAGTTTCTCACAACAACGTTGCTGAAGATTCAGTTTTTATGTGGGCTACGATTTTACGACTGGTGAGTGTTACTGGTGAGTGTTACTGCCTGTTTATAGGATCGTATAATAATAATAATGATAATGATAATAATAATACTTTACTAGATTTGATTTGTCACCAGGTGGCAGTGGTTATTTTACATGTACACAAAATATGAAATTGGTTACTACTAAATGAAATTGGTTACTACTAATGAAATTGGTTAGTACTAAATGAAATTGGTTACTACTAATGAAATTTTTTACTACTAAATGAAATTGGTTACTACTAAATGAATTTGGTTACTACTAAATGAAATTTGTTACTGCTAATTTAAATTGGTTGATACTAATTGAAATTGGTTACTACTAAATGAAATTGGTTACTAGTAAATGAAATTGGTTGATACTAATGAAATTGGTTAATACTAATGAATTTGGTTACTACTAAATGAAACTGGTTACTACCAAATGAAACTGGTTACTGCTAAATGAAATTGGTTACTACTAATGAAATTTGTTGCTACTAAATGAAATTGGTTACTAATAAATGAAATTGGTTACTACTAATGAAATTGGTTGCTACTAAATGAAATTGGTTACTGCTAAATGAAATTGGTTACATCTAAATGAAATTGGTTAAATGAAATTGGTTACTACTATCTTTATCATTGGGATGAAAATTCCCCCCCCCCCCCAAAAAAAAGTTTCTTGATATGTATCTGAACTGAAACTGTTCCTCCTTGCTTCTTCATACATTTATGGTGCTACAGTTGGCTGAGTGGTTATTTGTTAGGCTGGAATGTGACCCTTGATACAACGGATCCTCCGCTGCATCTCTTCTTGATACCTCAGCTTCAAGTGGATGCCTCTCTGTTACGTCAAAGGACCAATCCACTGTCACTGCTGTACCTTCTGCGCAACTTAACTCATTGCTTTCCATGAGCAACAGCACGTACAGTTTCATACTAAGATTACTTCTGAGACTTGCCTTGAATTCTAAGGCATCTCTAGCAGTAAAAGTAGTTGATTGAACACCTCTAATTGACTTACCAAATGTGCCATTGTAGTCATTTCCGTTTCTCCCAATTTCACAAAGTATTTCCCCAAACCCCATCTTAATGTTATCATTCCAGCTTCTTCTTGGTCTTCTAAGTTGCCCCTTGCAACAGGCTGAGAGAGAGAAAAACCGTCAGTTCGAATAACATTCTCGCTTCTGTCACTGGTCTGGCCCCTGTTTCGAAATAACCCAATCAGTTACTTGTACAATTGGCCTTCAAAGACAGTTAATTATTCCTCTGCAGATACGTCAAAGTTTAATTAAACCTTCGAAATTATGATGGACTACATTCATTTCATATTTCCGTTCCTAAATTTGTTTTATAATTGCAACACAGATATATTTGCAATTATAATTCAGCTTGATAGAACTTTGGCTATCGTGTATTATATTGCCAGTCTCCTTTCTGGTCATGATTCATCGTCATCTAACAATTACGACATATTTCGGAAGCCGGCTCTTCTTCCGTTTTCAGGTGCTGGAAAAGAATCAACGGGTCAAACCCTCATAACGAGCATAGTGCAGTAACTAAGGATGTAATGGGAGTTGTTTATGTGGTCTGGGTTTGAGGTTCTTGGCGAATGAAGTGTCTGAACGTACGGACATTTTGTGATTTGATCAACGTTTGTGCTTTGGGCCCAATATTTGGTGGAAGATAACGTGGAAAATTTTGATATCGACCGGATATGTAGTATGAGTGAAGAACTGAGAGGGAAATGGGAGAGTGGAGCTGAAGGGCTTATGTCGAAGCTTCGGCAAATTTCGACTATCTGAGTGCCTTCCTGAGACCCCAATTATTGAACGTTTTGAGCGAAATATTTCTTCATCCAAAGTTTGAAGAATTTAAATGGTAAACAAGATGTGATATTTATATTAATGTCTTGTGTTTTGACTCAAACTCATTTTGTCGATAGGTCCAAGGTTTTCTCTTTTTTCGGGTGTAATTATCCCCGTTGGGTTGAATGAACAGTAAAGGTAGAGGTTTCCCGTTACGGTCCCGGTGTGGCCCAGAGGGTGAGTAGAGGTATACCTCTACTCTTCCATGACCGCGGCACTAGAAGAGGTTGAGTGGTCAGCAGCACGCCCCGGCCGCAGTTTACCCCCGGGAAGTACTCGGTACCCATTTTACAGGAGGCTGGGTGGGCCGGTCTGGATGGGCGGAAAATCTCATCCCCACCGGAATTCGTTCCTGGACCGTCCAGTTCGTAGCTCAGTTGCTATACCGACTGAGCTACCGGGCCCACTGAATGATCAGTAGTATACACAAAATATACAGTCTAACACTACTCTATTAAACGATTATTATTAAAAGATATATTTCACATCATATTTCACAGCTACATGTTTCGGCTGGTTTCTATGGAGCCATCTTCTGGGTGAACATTTAAAAAAGTTATTGTATACAATTGACAGAGATCTCGTGTTGCATTTTCTCAAATATGTTATGAATTGAGTTAAAAGTGATTCAGATACGCAACAGGTAATAAGATTAAAATTGACAGGTAATGAAAAGAAAGAAACATAGATGTAAGGACTGCAGTAAATTGATATTTTGGTAAGTTTTGGGGTTTTTGAAGATCTGTTCCGTTTAAATAGTGGGTGTAAAATCTTCGTCGACGTGATGGCGTATCTTTCGTGTAGAAATGTGACGTAGTGTCTGTAGATGTGATGGTGACATGCAGCAGCAATTTGCAGCTCCACAGAAACGAGCCGAAACACGTGGCTGCGAAAAAATTTCAAATACCTTTCAATAACAATTTCTTAATCGGGAGTTGTGTTAGGTTCCAAGGTTTCGGAGAAACACGCTGCATCCGGCTTCACAGTAATTTAAATCCGTAACATTAATTATCGTGGGCCCGGTAGCTCAGTCGTTATAGCGATTGGCTATGGGCTGGACGGTCCGGGATCGAATCCCGGTGGGGACGAGATTTTCCGCCCGTCCAGACCGGCCCTGGGGCCCACCCAACCTACTGTAAAATGGGTACCGGGTCTTTCCCGGGGGTAGAGGAGGCCGGTGAATGGAGCTGACCCCCCACCCCATCTAGTGCCGAGAGCCTAGAAAGAGTAGAGCTATACCTCTACACACCCTAAGGGCCTTCGTGGCCTATAAAAATTGTGAAACACAAAAAAACTACATTAATTACTATTTGATTTCTGTTTGCGTCCTTCTTTTGGAACGTTATGTGTTAATTAGTTTTTAAATATTAAATTTAATTTATCTCTCTGTTTATATATCTGGGTCGGATTTACTGGTTTGTGTCGTTTTAATAAGATATATCACCGATATAATACGTATGGAAGAGGACATAAAATTTGGCCGGCGATTCATAAACATGAAAGGGCCGAAAAGAGTGTCTTGTTTCTGGAAGGAAATGTCTGCTGCGAGAAGGCTGTGGGTCCCTGCGACAGTAATTTAACAAAGAGCTTCTGACTGATGTCACACAATATTGTTGACAAAGGGAAAGTGGTAAGGGAAAATACACAAGTGTTGTGCATTGCCTGGCTCTGTCTACGGTACTGGAACGAAGTGACACTTAGCAGTGACCACATGAATCATTTTTGTGTCTCACTGCTCGCGTTCTCTCAGCAACGTCATTTATTTGCTCATAGCACTGCTGGAGTATTTCCACAAATAAAAGACATTTCTTTGTCTCAGACATGTTCCTATAATTCGGGCACTTTAAACGACGGCTTTGAATATATGCAGAACCCTCTTAGACATGAAATTTTCCGCGTTTCCCCCACAAAATATATTTGTATATTGGCTGTGCTTTGACGGGTGTAACCCAAATTTTGAATTGGAATTTCATGATTGAACTCTTGGTGATGAATGAATAAATGGGCATGGTATATCGATGGTGCGGTACTGGCAAGGAAGGGAGAAGTACTCGGTGAACGGACCTGACCCAGTGCCACTTTTGCATCACAGATACCATATAGAGTGTCCTGGGATTGAATCCGGGTATCGGCATTTTTTTTTTCTCCTGCTTCTCACAGTAAACATGTTTCTCTAATAAAAAAAACTAAGACGCCGCTCGGTTTGCTAAGTAGGAATTAAATTACTCAGTTTATAGAGCAGACCCCTTGGAAAGCTGGCAGTTTCTCAGCACCTTAAAAAATTCCTAGATTTTTCAAAATCAGATTTCGATTCTGTGTTCACATAACACAGCTCTGGTCAGTACAATCAGGCAGGTGCAACCAGTTCACCTCCCCAATAGATTCTTCTGAAATACAGAATCCTTGGAAAGCTGACAGTTTCTCAGCACCTAAAAAATTCTTAGGTATTTTGAAAATCAAATTTCTGTCCTGTGTTCACATAACACGGTTCTGGTCAATACACTCAGGCAGGTGCAACCAGTTCACCACCCCAACAGGTTCTTCTGAAATACAGAACCCTTGGAAAGCTGACAGTGTCTCAGCACTTCAAAAATTCCTAGCATTTTTTGAAAATCAGATTTCGTTTCTATTTTCATATAATACAGCTCTGGTCAGTACACTCAGCCAGGTGCGACCAGTTCACAACCCCCCTCCCCCTATTAGGTTCTTCTGAAATACCGCTAAGATGTCACACTGTCTTCTAGGTTTAAGTCTTCCAAACACTGATTTTACTTCAGTTTTCCACATCAAAACTCAGTGTACATTTCTCTTCGATCCCATGCATGCCACATGCCGCGCCCATCCAGTTTTTAAATTTTGTGTAACAGTTTATAAAATCCTGATCTTCTTTTACTCTCTTACTTGGGTGATTTTACCTTCTGTGTATGTTTTATTCTAATTTGTCTCGCATGTATTGTTGCTAGTTTTAAGTTGTCTTGTGTGTATTTTTGTAGTTGTCTTATGTGTATCGTTGTAGTTGTCTCGTGTGCATTGTTGTAGTTATCTTATCTGTATTTGTTGTACTGTGTGTGTATTGCTCTTTGTACTTTAGATGCCGGACTGCTGGCTAGAAGTCAGTATTCGGAAGGTCCTGCGACCGACCACCTCGACACAAGTTTTTCTCGGTTTCCCTGTGTCTATAAGCAAATGCTGAGATGGTTCCCAACATTCCAAGTTGCCACTACATGCTTCCCATGTAGCCCTCCCGACTTAAATCTAGTAGTAATCAATTTCATGTTTTGTTTATATGTAAAATAACCACTGACGCCGGGTAACAACCCAATTGCAGTTAATAACTAAATAAAATAAATATAATAAAGAAGAGGAAGTGTCAGCCTGTCGTCTAACACCCATTCTGTACACGCTAGAGGATCACCTCTTGTCGGCTGTTCGTAGTTCTTCGTCCCCTGAGGCCGTCGCCTCTGTTCGCCACGTGGAGACTCACCATGTCGTTGTGACACGTGTCTTGCGTATCACTGACTGTCAAAGCTTAGTATGCATTCCTACTAAAACTAACACCGGTTTAATTTATATTGGCAATAAAAGTTGTTTATTTCTTATCGTCTGTTGGAGGCACTGATCGTTATTTCCTGTAATCAGTGATTTTAAGCTTCCTGTGTCTCTTTTAGAAGCACGTCAAACACAAAGGAGAACAGAGGGGTTTCTCATTATTTTTGTTGATTTCAATTTGTCGTCCGGAATGCAAACAAATAACCAAATTTATTTTGTTTTTGTGTCGCGAAACGCTTTGTATATAGTCACGAGTCTTATGTAATTGCATTTGGTTTTAAACGAAATGCTCAGAGCTGTGAGAAATTATATAAAAAATTGAAAAATCCAATGTTAAAATTAAGTTTGAAATTTCATTTTTTGTGTGACGGTCCATCATTGATGCAATAACGGGAACAGCCAACTAGATGCAACTCTAATAATTTTATCAATAATTTCAATCAGCTCAACATGTTTCGGGCCATAATTTCGCCAATCCTCAGGAGCACTAGACTGTGTTTACAGCTTGTGGTATAATGCACTGGCTATGATGCCTGCAAGCAGCATCATCGATGCATCTAGTTGGCTGTTTATAATATTGTGTTAAATCTGAAAGTTTGTGTTTCAGAAACACGTTACCGCAGGTCTGTTCAGAACTGCTCTTTGTGTTTGTGCGTTTTGATTCGTCAAAACGTATGTGAAAAATGTAAAAGGTAAAGTGATTCCATTACATGCCAGGTGTGGCCCAGAGGGTGGGTAAAGTTATAGCTCTACTCTTCCATGACCGCGGCACTAGAAGGGGGTGAGTGGTCAGCAGCACGCCTCGACCGCACTTTACCTCCAGGAAAGACCCGGTACCCATTTTACAGGAGGCTGTGTGGGCCCCAGGGCCCGTCTGGACGGGCGGAAAATCTCTTTCCCACCGGGATTCGATCACGGACCCTGCAACCCGTAGTCAGTCGCTATACCGACTGAGCTACCAGGTCCACCAGTAAAGTATGTGAAAGAATTAAATAAAGAATATTTTCCCTTTTTTTTAAAAAAATCAGTCATTCTGGGTAAGGATTCTTTCAATACGGCTCTTTATTTTAGAATTTGTGAATTGCCTTCAACTTATCTATGCTTCTAATTCTAAAACTCTGTCAAACACGTGAAAGGTAAAGCAGTCTGTGTAGAGGCCTGGACAGACCGTTAGGGTTCCAGGACGTTCAGTCTCCCAGACTTCATGACGGTCGACACCCGAAGGTAGTAATGTTGTCAGCCCTACACACCGAGTACCTCTACCACGCAGGAACTATTTTTGGTGCGCGTTTCTGTTAGAGACTGAGTCACTCCAGGGCCGTATTGGGGCAGGAAGAATTTTAAGTCAATGAAAAATTCCACTGACACCATCGGGAATCGAAATCGCAGCCTTCTGACTTGTAGGGCAATGTCTCAGCCAAACTGCGCTAGAATGTTAAATCTCTATCTAAAAATAAGGGACTCGACACACAAAATTCTGCCACCTTGGGGAATTTTATATGTGGCATTCAGCAGTGTTGATATGGTCAGAAAATATATGGGTGTAGAGTGTATTTATATATTGTAATCATAAATCTTACTTCGTTATATCGGAGTTTAAAAATTCTTTTAGAAAAGCGTCGTGAAGGTTAAATATGTCACACTGTACTTACGAAGCCTGCAATACCGATAGATGCTGACTGCAACGTGGCCTAGCACAATCCAATCGCCAGATCGCAATGCAGCCTAGCAAATTCATGTCGCGATACGTAATATTGTCTACAATAATTATTTTTATTTATTATCTCTTTTGCTCTTTCCAACAATCCATTTCAAACAGAATGCACGTGGTTAATGTGATTATGATTATTTTTAATTTTCCCAGACTCCATTAAACGGTTTCTTTATGTTTTGAAGACGTTGTGTTTTCGATGAGGTAAACATCGAATTTTTAAATATTATTCAGATCAATTTTAAGTTTCAATGGGTTTGAGGAATTGAACGTTTGAAATCTGTGTGAATATTTGGGTTTGACAGGAATAAAGATTTAAAAGACTGGAGAAAATTACATGACCGTATGTAAGGTGTTCAGTAATTTTAATTTATCTGTAACGAAACGTAATTAGAGTGACATAATCATGGTACGTGAGGTCTGTGGGTCATTTAGCACGCGCGGGGTGGGTAAGGAATCGAAACGCGTGTTAGGGCTGAGGAGATAAGAGGGGAAAGAAGCTTATTGGGAAGGTTGGGCTAATATTAGGCGGATCTGAAAGGAGAATGGGGCTCAAATATTAACCCATTAAAGAAGAAATGCAATTTCACTTACAGACCCAGTACGTACCGCGCAGTAAACAATCTCCGTCTCGGTTATAAAAAGCAGTAAGTTTTTACTGTTTAGGGAAATGATCGCTGTTTGTTCTGAGATCCACACAGAACACATAAATACAGCTGTGTGGGCAGAACGTAGGATTATTTAATGTTAAACTTGGTAGTTCTTAAACTAACCGCTAGACTTTAAAGGCTTAAACTGGCTTAATATAAGATTTTGTAAGAAGTTGCTGTGAACGGAGCAATGGACCAATTGGTCTTGTAAAAGACGAAGAATTTTTTAATAAATTACGTGACTTTTGGCTTCTCTTTGTAAGGACTCTGTTTCACGGAGTTAGGTTGCTGATTTCAATCAGGGATTGGTAATTGGATTTCGTTTATTGTGACTTGTTGGTAGTTGTTATATAGAAATAAAGTGAAATGCCAACTTGATGCAACTAGGTAATTTTATTAATGTATTTGTAGCTTGACATATTTCGGGTAAATACGCCCATCATCAGGAGCATGAGATGTTGAGTTGCAGCATATGGTTTGTGTACGGTACGGATGTTGCCATGCACGGCACCATCCGCACCGTACACACGACCTACGCAGCAACTCTCAAGACCACCACCCAACCAAAAACTCGGTGCAGAAAACCATATGCTGCAACTCAACATCTAATGCTCCTGATGATGGGCGTATGTACCCGAAACATGTCGAGCTAAAAATACACCAATAAATTTACCTAGTTGCAGTTAGCTGGCATTTCACTTTATTTCATGAGGAAGATGCACGGTGAAACAACCCTCAAGTTATATAGCTAGATTGCCCTGTGTGTGTTTGTTATGCTGCTGTGTGGACGTGAGTGTAGTGAAATACCCGAAAATGATTAGCGTACATTTGTAGAAGGAGCATAAGTTTGTAGACCCCTTTTTTTGCAATAAGTGTTATATTCAGAGGTGACTTTTTTTTATTTCAAAATACCACTAATATTTTATCCTTACTCTACATGTGTGTGTTTACGGTCTGAACAAACGGAACTCAATTGGTGAAATTGGAATAAAAAAATTTTGCGTTATTTCCCCGGCATACTCAACAAAGCTTTTCTTTGTATCTTTCCACAACAGAAGACATTCCCAATAGTATAGAATTGTAAATTTTGAATCAGAATGAATGTATTCATTGAGGCATTAATGAACAATGGAATAAACACAGGCAGTCCATATTTCTCTCTTAAGATAGTGAATGTTTCACTGTATGATGTATGTAAAGAAATGTCTTAGGAAGAAAAGGACAGTTTTGTTGTAAATATGTGACTTCCATTTTCATGTTTATCTCTCTTTGTTATATCAGTTATTTTGTATGTAACCTTTCAAAGCAAAATTCTACATTCAGCCCATACAGCATATTTATATGCTTTTTCGTGTGTATCTCAGAACAACCGTATTCAATGATTGGTTCTTATAGCCGAGATGACAAGTTTTTCCTGCGCGGTACGAGCTGGGTCTTTAAATAAAACCAGTTACGTTTAGTACTTGATGGGTTAACAAATACATTTTGCAGAATATGATGATGTAAAACATCATTCTTTGTGTTAGTGTTCTGAACATTAGAAGTGTGTTAGTGTTACTAATTTACAGGGGTACTGAAAAGTCCTTAGCCCGACCAGGAAAGAAGCTAATGTTTCTGTCAGAATTGCTTGAATTTCATTTGGCGCCTAGCCTTGCAGGGAAAATAAAAAAAATTGATGACAGCCGGCGTCTCGATGTTGTTGAAATCGCGCGCGTACCTGATATGCTTCCGAGCTTGTTTCTTTCCTGGTCGGGCTAAGGACGTATCAGCACCACGGTGTATTTGGAAGGAGGAAATGTCTCTTAACCCTTTCCCTGGTAGAGCCTAGAACAAACGCTGAGGCAGTTTTGTAAACTTATGAGTTGGTTATTTAGGGAGGATTACATTACATTGCTTTATTAATTCGGTTTTGTAAAAGTGCTAAAAATAGCTACACAGTACCTCATTGTGTACATTTTAATATCAGGCAATTTATGTATTATTATTATCATCAGTGTACGGTGCTAAATATAACAACACAGTACCTTTTGTCGTCCAGGTTGCTATCCAAAAATTTTAAGATCAAGATATATAGAACTCTAATTTTGCCTGTTGTTTGGTATGGGTGCGAAGCTTGGTCGCTGACATTGCGGGAGGAAAGGAAGCTGACGGTGTTTGAGAACATGGTGTCGAGGAGAATATTTAGACCTAGGAGGGACGAGGTAATGAGAGAAAGGAGGAGATTGCATAACGAGGAGCTAAATGATTTGTATTCCTCGCCCAAAATTGTGTGGGTGGTAAAATCAAGAAGAATGAGACTGGCTGGGCATGTGGCGGGTATGGGTGAGGAGAGGGGGTGTATAGGGTCTTGGTGGGGAAGCGGGAGGGAAAGAGACCACTGGGGAGGCCTAGGCGTAGATGGGTGGATAATATTAGGATGGATCTCCAGGAGGTGGGTTGTGGGTATATGGACTGGATTGGGCTGGCCCAGGATAGGGACGGGTGACGGAAGCTTGTGAGTGCGGTAATGAAACTTCGGGTTCCGTGAAATGCAGGGAATTCCTTGACTACCTGCAAACCAGTTAGCTTCTCAAGAAGGACTCTGCACCTTGCAGGAAGTAAGTAAGTAAGTATCAGTATACTGTGCTAAAAATAGCAACACAGTACCGTATTGTGTACATTTTAATATTATACAATTTATGTATTATTATTATCATCAGAGTACTGTCATTTTACATTGTGCATGGACAAACGCAGGGCCTCTATACACGTAGCTCGTAGATATAATTATACATGGTTGATTCTTCGTTTTTTTGTATTGAATGCAATATTTTCCGCATGCTTTCCAAATTTTGTTGAAGTTACCCGTTAAATCTATTTCGCATAGGCATAATTTATTTTTAATTAAATTCCGTATTCTTCGGTCTTCTGAGCTTCTTAAAACTTTTGATTTTTTTGTTTTGACGCTTGAAGCTTGTAAGTATGACCCAATTAAAGTAGCGGATATTCATGTCTTGTTATTACTCCGTAATAGCTAAAAGAATTTTCATAAAGTTTGGTAGCGGAGAGTTTTATTGTTATTATAGATACATAAATATTTCGCGTACCGTCAGGAGGGAAAAACATTATTCTAAGTGAAGACCACTTTCCGCTTTGCGAGGGTACCTCGCGTGTGTTTGTCCGCGCAAAAAACAATTTTCTCAATAAACTTTGTAGTCCGGCACATAATTTTTTCCCCAACACATGCATATATATTCTGTAAGTCCTATTTTTTCCATTTCAAGTTAATTAAAAATTTTGCGAAGCAGCCAGGGGTGTCCAGACCTGCTCTGAGGACACAAAATTACAAAGTATTTCTGATTTGAACGTTCGTATGTGTTTAATCAGCTGAATCTTGCTTCTTTTAGATTCAAACTTTCGGTTACATGACACCGTGCCTATTTGTAAATAGTTACTGACTTTACGGTGGAAATTGTTGCCCCTGTTTTCAGAATCTAAGTAGTCATTTAAGCCTTGGTTGGGGCTGGAAGCTTCCCCCAAAATTCGGTTATTGTTTTATAAGACATACGACATAGCATTCAGCAGACGACTTGTATATTCTTGATCACCGCCGCAAGAATGTAAGATATGGCACTTACTTACTTACTTACTTACTCCATGGTGCAGAGTCCTTCTTGAGAAGCTAACTGGTTTGCAGCTAGTCAAGAAATTCCCCGCATTTCACGGAACCCGAAAGTTCATTACCGCACTCACA
>Ga0131853_10017317_pt1 | contig 13123 bp, 8 predicted proteins | sample TergutLab28metaG_FD_92764 | JGI IMG/M metagenome (GOLD analysis project Ga0131853, IMG submission 92764) | Labiotermes labralis P1 segment gut microbial communities from Petit-Saut dam, French Guiana - Lab288 P1 (version 2) (version 2) | ecosystem: Host-associated > Arthropoda: Insects >...
AATTATCAGAGCTGCCAAAGATCAGCAAGCAGCCAAGGCCAACAAGAATGCTAGTATACTTCTAGAGGAACTAGACATGGAGAAGACACGGGAAGAGTCCAAGAAGGCAGCAGCTGCCAGAAGGCGAGAAAGAAAAAAGAAGAAAAAACTTGAGAAGAGGGAAGAAAAAAGAAAGCTTCATGAGGAGAATAAAAAGAATGAAATTGTATGTCAAGAGAATGAGCAGACCAGCAACACATGCACTGAGCATGAAGTTGATAGACCAGGAGAAAGCGAAAGAGGTAGTATTGCATATTAATGATTAGTGTTAGGGTCATTCGGGATGATTCTGCCCTTTTCACTATGTTCCATGTCCATAATAGGGCTTTGAATAATATTTATGTTCTGTGGTCTGTGTGTATCTGTATAAGATCTGGTCCATAATACACATTGTTGACAGTACTTTTACTATGAAGTGTCTGTTTCTTGTATCCAGATTTTAATGACAATTGGGACTCTTGTCTTCTTACTGCCACTTGCAGTTTTATAGACTGTGTTTAAATTTCCAGGCTTTGTCATATAAACTGACTACTAAGATACAGAGATTTCTGTGCCCAGGGTAAAAGGCAGAAAATTTGAAATGTGGAGCATTTCATTACTCTTCTTTTCCTAACTTTGTTACCACGTACATGGAGAAAGAAGAGGAATGTTTGTTGACTTTTTCCTTCTGTTATGTTTCTGCTACATGACCCTTTGCACTGAGATTTATTGTATGATAGTGGTAATCCTTCTGTCAAGTTCTTGTCTCAAGATTTACTCTAGTATACCTGGTCTCCACCTTTCTGAACAGCCAAAATTGTGTGTGAGATCAGGTGCCCTGGATATCACAGTGACTCAATGTCTAAAGACTGTCCACACGATACTATATGTCGTGTATGTTATGAGCTGCACTCCAACTTGCTGAAATTACCTACCTGGACCTAGTGATTGATAGAAGAGCTTGTACAAGCCATACTTCCTAATCATACATCGTAGTCTTCGTTTTTGTTCTTTTGAAGAACAAAAGGCTTGGCACAACATAATATTTTACTGCATGCCAGTTAATTCATTTGTGGTGAATATATTTCCTGCTGTTCCACAGAGTGAGGGCTTTCAGTACTCTGGATGATGCATTTGTGCCAATTTACTCTTCCTTTAACATAGAATGTGGCCTTGTGAGAGCATACAGTGTTTTGCATTCACAGATTGTGTTGTGGCCCTGTAACACTGCCTTTAACAATGGTCATGACTGAGAATTTTTCCTGTTGTCATCAGTGATAAGGCCCTCTTGCGGTACAGGCAGGAAGTGACTTACTTCGGAAGCCAGTGTGTAATCTTTTCATATGTTGCAATTGTTTGCATTAGTATGAAGGTGGTTGGGTCACGCAGCATGTTCAGTATGCATTGCATCCATGACAGCCACAGTCTGTGCATACTTTACATTTATTCTTCGAATAGTAGACCAACTTGGACGCCTCTTCCTCGAGTGATCAGTGAACAGTCATTGCACGTGTGTACACTTTGGTTGGAGCAGCTGTAACCTTCCAATGTGTTAATGTCTGCCACATAACCACATTCCTCATTCTTCACAAGTGCAAATGAATTATCTTTGCAAATGTGGTAACAAACTTATGAAAAACTGTATGAATAAGTTGAAAACCAACCTGTGAACATAGGACAGATCAGATCATTGCAGGTATAACATAATCAACATCATGAATTGCGGGTGCTTTGCAGATGGGGAAGGTTTAATAGTTCTGAAGCCCATACTAGTATTTCAGGGTAAGTGGATAATTTGGGCCAGTCATGTTTGATGAGGGTAGACTTAATTTTACAAATATCCCATTCAGAATCAAAAATTGTTCTGGACAACAATACTGTACCTTGGTGAAATAAACTCTTCATTTGATATACTTTTTTTAATATTTTCTATTTCATGCATTGTATTTTAATTTCTGTAATTGTAACCAACAAGTGCACACAGTTGTCATTAGATTCACAGTAATATTTTTAAAAACACTAAACTCATACATGTTTCAGGACTTACTGGTCTGTCATCAGGAAGTACATTATTTGTTGTTGCGTAAAATAATTACTTAGCGTTATTTTGATCTATTGCATACGTAGAAGAGCTGATGGAAATTCATCTGTGTAGAGTGAATATGACATTATTGTTGCACTGGCAGGTCATTTATAGCATTATTACATACATGAAGAAGAATGTAAATTGTGTTCGGTTAAACTGAGAAATACAAATATAGTATGAAAATATATAACGATAGTTGCAGAGTACATACTGGTAAATCAGAGCGCTTTGTGGGTGTGTTGGAGGTGTTCACAGTACATCCTGCCTACTTAGCATAATGTAATACAACGAACACTTCCAACACATCCACACACAGCTCCAATTTAGTGGTATGTACTTTGCATCTTTCATTCATATTTTCATAATATATGTGTGTTTCTCAGTTTAACCAAATACTAAATATTTTTTACAATTGTTTATATTTTATATATTTCTATATTTTAGCTTTCAGTGTTACAGTTCTGTCTACTGCACATATTCACTCCATATGGAAGTATTTCATCAGTTCTTCTACACATACATTAGATGAAAATAATTTTAAGTAATTGTTTTACACAACAACAATTAATTTCTCTCTGATTCTGGGCCAGTAAGGTCTGAAACATGTAGGAATTCAGTGTTTTTAAAAATGTTATTGTGAATCTAATGACAAGTGTGTGCACTTGTTGGTTAAAATTACAGAAATCTGCATTTTATATAGTGCCTAGTGTTAAAGTCTTGTAGTATGTATGTGTTAATATTTTTAATGTCATGTGAGTGCGGGGTACTCTTTTCACATCACCAGAAAATACAATGAATGAACTTTCTTCTTTTATTTTTTAGGGATGCATCATAACAAAATTGCCTTTAACACATGTTATGATATCTTCACCCTCTGGTGTTTGATGTTGGTTATTTAAGACCCTGGTTTTTGAACTAAACAGGTCTTGCCTGTTCTGCTGTCATACTAGATTATCTAACCCCTACATTCCCGTATGGCGGGTTATGTGTAAAGGAGCACATGATATATAGGGCTTAGGATCCCATGATTTGCGTTACATTAATCATTTGCAAAACAGAGCTGCACTGTGTTGCAGAACTTTGGTATTGTATCATCGCCTTACTGAGGACCTTGAACCTTTGCATCAGTGTATTTTATGGTCCACCTGGTTGAGCACTGCATTTTTTATCTTAACATTATTACCTGAGAATATGGCCATCAGCCTGTGAGAAATGGGAGATTTTAAATCCTCCTATTGCTGAACATTACTGATACTGACAAATTAAAATATGGCTAGCAGTCCTATAGTGTCATCAACTTTTTAAAGCCCTGTTCCATGGCAATGAAGGTTGAGCATGGTTTTCCATTTTTCATGCAAATTGTTTAGGACATAATGACCACATTGCATATGTTTGTCATATCCCAGTGAAGAAAAACTGTTAAATCTCAGGTGGGGAGGCCTTGATTGATATAAGTAAATAAAAATGGCAGCACCTTATTATGTAGTTTTGCACCCAAAGTTGGGCCTCATATAAATCTATTAGCCATATAAATTTCTTGTTCAGTGTGGTAATGATACAAATGTTACAGCCTATACTCATAAAGTACGTTTCAGTATATTGTGTGACAGTATTTGCCACATTAAAAATATTTTAATGAACGGTTACAGGCTCTTCAGTTCTTAGTAGTTTCATCATCCTTTCCATGCTGATGCCAGTACTGTACTCTCAATCAGGCCATGCCCACCCTTTTTCAAATCTTTACTTGCCATTCGTGATCATCTTTTTATTTTGTTTGACAGTGTAATGTCCATGTTTGATGTAGCATCACTCATCAACTCAGGATTCAGACATACTGTATCATTTCAGAATGTTGTTTGTACTGTGCATGGCTGTCCAGTTATTGTCTACATATTGGTCCTACACTATGCACATACTTATATAATCAGTCTATACTTACATTCTGACATGTTTTGTTGGCGACCACCAAAACATGTCAGAATATAGCATGACTGTATAAGTACATGCACAGTGTTGGACCAATTCATAGTCATTGCTTTATGATGTTCTACTTTTTCCATTTTTGTAACTTTCTTTGAATGTCCTGTTTGTTTTGTGTGCTTTTCTAGAAGTGTCTGAAGCTCGCTGTGGAGGCAGTTCTCCTGGTGCTGACTCTCCAGTTCAAAATGGAGAGCCAATGGACAAGGAAGAGGGAGATAGTGGGATTGATGCCAACAGTCAGGGTAGTTGTAGCAGTAACGATGTGAAATCAAAGGAGAAACGTAAAGACAAGAAAAAGAAGAAAAGTAACATCAGTAGTGGAGCAGGCAGCAGCAAGAATGGTGATAAGGAGTGCTCATCAGCTTGCTCACCAGGAGTTGATACCCCTGTAACCCGAATGGTGGTCCCAGTGAGCAGTAAGTCCCATGATGTCCAAGTGCTGGCTGAGGTTAAAGATAAGCGTGGTCGCAGTGAGATGGATGTTCCTGCCGTTCATACCAGTTCACAGATTTGCAGTGAGAATAACACTATTGCTGTCAGTAGTGGCAAGCTCACCAGCCGGGGAATTGTAACAGGAGAGAGAAAGCTCAAAGGCCACCTTGTGTTTGAAGCTTCAAGACCGCATCCAGCAGAAAGGGAAGACTTTGAAGCAACTGGAAATGATACTTATATACCTGCCACAAAAGGAAAGAAGAGCTACATGTAAGTGTGTATTTCAGTTCTCCTGCAGCATGTGCATGGTTCTGGTGGGCTTGTCCTAGTGTGTTAGTATTTCTTGTTATTTGGAGGGCTTATTAACTTTTGGCATAATATTTATGGCTCTTTCAAGAGTTCCTGGCTGTTACCATCTTCAGGGTGAAGTGACTGCCTTATTGCTGTCAGTGGCATTTATACAGTGCATGCATCAATTGTGTGTTTGGTGCTAACCAATGAGCTGCAGAAATGGTGGGTGTGTGCTGTCACAGCAATGGACATGGGTTTGTCTTTTCACCTTGAAGATTGAGACAGTGAAGATCTCTGTAACACTGGCAGTGGAGTCAACTTATACAGGGTGCCATTATCCAGAAAAAGGATCAGCATTGCCGTCAAGCTGCATTGAATGCCTGAGATTTTGTAAATACTCAACCAGTGAACCAGTAATACTATTACACCACCAAACACAACTCTTTTTTTGTAAATAATCTTACGTTATCTCCATCTGTCCTGTGTTTGATGGTGTTTTTACACCACCTGCTGAACTTAATTGTTACTAATTGATCATTGTGAGGGTCTGAGGGTAGCTCATTCAGTATGGTGACTATGTTACAAGCTGTATGACCAAGGTTCAATTAATGTAAGTGGCAGGAGTTTTTCTGTTTACAGCTGCATGTGGACCACCTGTGGGGTCTGCCCTGTTTCCTCCTCCTCCGTTCTTTTTTCTTTCTCTTTCTTTCTTTCTTTCTTTCTCCATCTAGTGCAAAGGTTAAGAATACATGATTTGATAACACCATTCTCTGTAATATCTTCATGAGGTGCTTAAGCTTAAAGTAACCTCAGGTTGTGAGAAGTCAATTTAATTATTTGTGTTTGGTAACAAATGGGAATTGATGTAGCAGTTCTGTCCTTCAATCACAGTTGTTGTGTCCCATGGATACACTTTAAAAACAACCAATTCTCCATGTTAAAGAAAGTTGTACAATTGTTGTGAAGTATTTAATGTCAATAGTTCGCCCTTTCTTCAGAGTTTGTACAGTGATTTACACATATTGGTCTGAATATTTAGTCTTTGATGTTGTGTACATGAAGGATTGTTTGTTCTACTCTGCCTTCCCCACCCCACCCTGTTGTTTATTTCCTTAGCAGTCATGATGAGTGAAGGACTGTCACGAATCATTCACATTTTTCTACTGTGGTGCTCACTTGTCACTCATTGATCGACATTCATTGGAGCTTATTTTACTTGACAGTACATCTTGATGTCAGTTTATTATGCATTCTTTGTACATGATGCGAAAATCATGCGTAAAACTTTTGAAAAGTAGTTACCAAATTTAGTTTGGGTCTATATTAGTACTTTACATACCCTGATGTATGAGGGAGAGTCAAATGAAAGCCTTAAATGTGTGATAAAAATTTGAAACGCAGCTCTATTGTCTTGTAAGTTGACAACAATGAGACTCATGGTTTGAAGAGTGGCCAATGGGTGGCAGTACAATGCAGGAATGCAACAGGATGGTGCAGCAGTAGTGTAAAGATGGCTGCCCAGCTTGCAACATGCACCAAAGAAGAACAGCGTTCTGTCATCCATTTTTTTCAGTAGCGAATGGTTGAAACCCATCGAAATTCGTTGACAAATGAAAGTTCAGTATGGTGATGCATGCCTGTTACTACAGCAAGTGTACGAGTGGACTAGGAAGTTCATGAACGGCATTAGTTCTGTAACAGACTCTTCTCGACCTGGTCAGGCACACCAAGTAGTGACACCAGAGGCCATTGCAGCAGTTGAAGCCATCGTGAAGGAAAATCGCCACGTAATGGTGAATGAAATGGCCGCACATCTGGATATGAGTCATGGATCAGCACACCATATCCTCCATGATGTTCTGCAGTTCTGTAAAATGTGTGAAAGGTGTTTGCCATGCCAGCTGACTGCAGAATTGAAAGAATGACATGTTGATGCTTGCCAGGAACTTTTGAAACACTTTGAAGCAGAAGGTGATGGCTTTCTAGGTAGAATTGTTATGGGAGATGAAACCTAGGTCCACTACCATCAGCCAGAAACCAAGAAAGCAAGCAAGGAATAGCGCCATACCTCCTCACCAAAACCAGAAAATTTCCACACACAACCATCTGCAGGGAAGGTTATGCAGACTCTTTTGGGATGAACGAGGGGTAATTTTGGAGCACTACATGCCCAGGGGGAACACTGTGACCAGTGCAATGTATGCAGATCTCCTAAAGAATCACCTGCGTCCTGCAATCAAGTCCAAACGACGTGGATATCTGAGTATGGGTGCTTTGCTCCAACATGACAGTGCTCGGCCACATACTGCTTGTTCAACTGTTGCAACAATCCAAGATCTGTCCTTCAAGTGTCTTCCACAACCGCGGTACCCACCAGACCTCGCCCCCAATGACTTTCGTGTCCTTGGACCGCTCAAAGAGGCGATGGGAGAAAGTCTTTCAGGTCCGACAAAGAGGTGCAGCAGGTGGTGCACAAGTGGCTGCGCTGTCAGCCAAAAGAATTTTTTTCTAGAGGTATTAATGCACTTCCAGAGTGCTGGAACACTTGTATGAAATGCAGTGGAGAATAAATAGAAAAATGAAATCATGTGTACCTTTTGTGTTCAGTAAATTACGAGATAAAAAATATTTAAGGTTTTCATTTTACTCACCCTCGTACATGACGCCCAATTTGAACTTCATGTTTTATTGAGTACAGCTCATTGTACAAAAGATGTTACATATCTTATCCAGATATATATATATATGTGTATATACACACACACACACATACAGCTTTTATGTAAAACATTTTTTATGTATGTAGCATGCTGAACAACACACAAGAAAAATAGTCTCATTATATAAATGTAATTAGTATTTGCATGTTATTGGCTATGCATTGTAGCAAAGAATGCATTTTTAAACTATAAGCACACTGTTTTAGTAAACTTTCCACTTTTGGTGCAGTTTATAATTTTTATGCTTCTCAAGATCGTAGTTTTGTGATTGGATTATGCAGTGTCAGCTACAAAGGTTAGTTTCATTGAATAAAATCTGAAACAGAACTGCCAGTTGTTTATATAATATTCTGTTGGAGTGTTTTTTTTTATTCTTTTTAGAAATCATTACTGTGAGAATGAATCAAATGCAGGCTCATGCGCTGGCAGGAACTCAGTGGTGTCTTCTACAAGTCCAAAACAGGGAGGCAAGAGAGAAGAGGGTTGGAAGGAGGTAGTTCGGAAGTAAGTTTTCCTCTTTTATGTGCCATACTATACCTTCGCAAATGTGGTGCATCTGACACTTTTGTGTCTTCTTTGGGTTTTTCTGTCATTTCCCCATGCTCATGCTCCGTGAGGGAGAAACTTTTCACTCTCTTCCATTGCATTATAAATATCTTGTAACCACTGTGTATATTTGTTGTTACCGTACATATCTTTCATTTGGTATATTTTGAATTATTTGTTTGATCATTTATCCTGCTCCTGATTCATTCCTGTTGCCTCCATTTTTCTGTTCTGTGCACTTTGTTGTACAGTAAGTCTATTACATCCCTGTTTTATTTTGTAGCAAATTCTGTTTAGTGTATCTTGCATGGTGTCCATGTTTTTTATTGTATGAATTGTTGTGGCTAGTGGAATGAAGTGAATCTACATTTGAATTACATTTAGTCTGTAAATTTTTTGATATCATTTGCCGTGTTTTGTATTCCTCCAGAATCAGTACATTTTGAACTTATGAGTCTTGCACTGCAGTGGAAGTGTTGGCTGAGAGGCAGGGTGTTTGTGCCACAGTAAATTTGAAAGTTAGCTGGGATGAAATGGAATGCTTGGAAGAAAATTGGTGGCATTTTTTTGTAGTGAGATTTAATTAAATGGGGAAAAGTCATACCAAAGTTACAGAGATAATCCATTGAAAAATTATAAAGGGAACCTGAGCTGCGAATTTTACAACACTCTTAGTTGTATTTCTGAAATGTTAAATTTATATTATGTTGAACATATCACTTGCCAGTTTAGGCATGTGGAATGGAACCATGGACAGGAATAACAAGAAGAAACAAAATACAAAAAGTGGTCAGGAAATTGTCTGAAAGTACAGTTTCTACAAACAAAAAAGTTCTCAAATTAAGGGTATAGTGGTATGCATAGATGTTACATATAGATGGCATTACAATTTGATATCATCAAAAATGGAAATTTGTGAATAAATGAGCATTGGGAGGACCACATATAAGGTGGGGGGACTAAGTAATGGAAGCTATATAGGAGAGCAAGACATATATACAAGACAACTTGTAAGAAGGTAAAGAGAAGTTAGCAGGCTTTTTCTTAAGACAACACAACTGCATGGAAATGTTGGGGAATGATACGTGTTATTATTTTACGTCATCACAGAGTGTGATCAGAATCGTAAATCATTTTGTGATGCAGCCATTTGCTTGACCCCTTGACAACAACCTCATTCAGCAATACTGACATCTCACCTCTCATATGCCACTGGTATCGGTATTCCTTCCTAACCTGTGCAGCATATAAGTTAATCTGCCCTTGGTGGCATGTCTCTGGTGTTAATTCATAGCTAATGGTGTAGCTTAGTTGGTCAGACTTTGTTCTTCCTGTTTGTATATACATGTGTGCCCAGTTTAGGCATTATTTATTTGCTCGTCTGGTGCATATTGAACGACCATTCAGCTGCATTTTTTATTAGTCTTTCCATATGTTAGGTGGGAGGAAACAGTGTGCGCATGTTGACAAAATGTGGATATGTATTTTGGTATATGAATGATCCTTTATTCTTGACTGTAGCACAAGCTGCTGTACCTGTAAAAGTGTTCTACTTCACTGCCTGGAGTGAGAGTTTATGATCTGTGTGTATGTTTGTTTTGTTCTGCCATCACTGCTTTTTATGAAGCTATTTACATTGAATTTTGGTATTTGTACTTCTTTAGATATCATAATATTTGTCTGTATAGTGGTGATTTTGTCTTTTATACTGTGAGTGGGACAGTGGTGAATCCTGATCCAAAAGTCAGGTTTAGCAAAGGGTACACAATGAGGCATTGTGCTGTTTTGCTAAACATGACCTCCATATCAGGATTTGCCACTGATACGTGGCCTTGCATTCATAAAACTTAAAATTTTAACCTGGCATGTCATGTGTGGCATTCACAAGCATAATATTGAGTGAGGAGAATCTCTGGACTACCCGAATGTTTCCGCTAAAGTGTCTTATTAGTGACAGTAGTGATAATAGGGTCTGTTGCTGAACTGTCCTACTTTCTACATTGTCCAGTTACAGGATTAGTTGTACTGCTTCTTGGCTTTATTTTTACTTGTAGAGAATTCTTTTACTGCATAAAATAAGTGTGATCCTTTTCTGGAAAACAAATAAATACAAAAGCCACAGTCCTGTGAATTCTGTGTGAAAGTTCTATGTAAAGCACCTGGTGTATATGAGAATACATGGCCCCAAATGTTTGAACATAAAATAGTGAAAGTTTAGTGTTATGTGACAGCTTGCAGCCCATGCATAAATGCCAGCATGCAGTACTGTGGATTTTGAATTTAAAGTAATTTGTGTCATATGTAAACAGGCTGCTTGTGCACTCTGTATAAATGTGATGCTACAATACTGTAAAGTTTGAAGTTACAGTACTATTAGCTGGAGTAAATGGGCTGCTAGTGTACCTTGCGTGAGTGTAGTGGTGCAGAGTGTGAAATATGTTAATGCAAATTCACAGAAACGGACTGTAGTACATTTCTTATATGGCAGTCTATGCAGTGGAGATATTCAGGTAGAACATTTGTAAACAAATTCTAGTCTTTGCTGAATACACTGTTAAGAATCTGCTTTTAAATTTTGCACTAATTTAACTACAACAATTTTAGTACAGTATTGCATTTATTGACAAAGCATATAAAACTCACCAATGAAAAGTTGACATGTAAAATCTGCTTACATTCCTGTTGACTGTGGTAATATTCTGCTTTTAAATTCCGAATTTCTTCATACGTAAAAGCAATTACGGTAAATTATTGCACCCCTAGAGAAGAATACTTAATTTCCCTCTGTTTGAACAGTAAGATTGTCAACTGGTCAAGCACTCTTTTTATTGAGAATAGTAATACTTTTCTTATTCAAACATGCCAGGCTTTTAAGTAACAGGCAGTGTTTGAAATTGGAAAAAATAAACTTCCAAACAGTAAGTTGTTAGTACAGGTGGTCTGATTTAATGACTCTGCTCTCCTGTCTGCATAAGTCTGCGCTTAAGTGACATTAGTTGGAGAAATTTACAAATCCTTAAGCATCTGTAGTAGGGGGCATGCAGTGGCACTGCTGGTTGAAGCACTGCTACAAGCCAGAAGGTCATGGGTTCATTCCCCGAAGGTGTCATTGGAATTTTTCATTGACATAATCCTTCTGGCCGCACTGGGATCGACTCAGCTTCTAACAGAAATGAGTTCCAGGAATATTTCTTGAAGGGTAAAGGCAGCTGGTGCATAGAGCTGACAACCTTGCCACCTTCATCTGCTGATTGTCACGAAATCTGGGAGCCTCAAACTCCTGGAACCCTCAGGGCCTTCCCAGGCCTGTACAAAGGTTACTTTGCCTTTTTGCATTTGTAGTAGTGGTACATTTTATTTGCCATATTATTTGCATTGTCTGTGTTTAAAAATTATTATGTAAGACATGCTAAGAATGTGGTTCCAATAAGCATAGAGCTTGTTAATAGTCTGTATGGACTACCAAAATTCCTCACTCTTCGTGCCTGTTTTAAAATCAAGTGGCATAATGGAATTCTGTTTCTTGTAGCACACATGTTTAATAAGCTCTGCTTGTAACTCTGTGTGTGTGTGTGTGTGTGCATGCGCTTGCATGCATGTGCATGTGTAATTAGCGTAGTCTCCTGTGTGCATATGTACTTGAAGTGCATAAACAATACAAATAATGGCTGAATACTTTAGTTTCTTAACTGACAAATTAAAGGGAGTGAGCTTCAACAAACAACAGCAAGTCATGAGAACCCCAGCTGTAGTATGATAGGAACTCGGTAAGCCACTACAAGATATATGATTCATAACAAAAGTGTACCCTGTTGCCCCTTTAATGTCAAAAGTATAACATAAAATTCAATCAGATTCGCATACAACCAGCTCAGGATAAAATATAGGATTTGAATACAGAAGGTACGTGTTAAAACCGTCATTGTGTCTTGTGCTTTGTCGGCACAGACTTGCTGCTCGTACAGTTTTCATACCATCCTGAGCACAACAGTTACCTGCTGTGTCCATACTGGCTGGAGTAAGCTTGAATTACAGAGACTAGCTAATGCTGTTTCTTTTACAAATAAAATTTAATTTACAGGTTCAGCTTATAACAGAGGCTACACAAAAGAATCAGGCAGTTGGAATTATAAGGAACTAATAAGGCTTTCAGACAGTCCCTTTTCGTTACTCAAGCATCCCAAAATAGTATAGTCATTCATAATTGCCAGATCTTTTTTATACCCTTTTGAATGCTAAATAGATATGAAGTATCATGGCAGATAAAGCATGATATTCTGAACACTTAGGATGCTAGAAATGTCTGTGATCTCTAAAGTTGCAGCTAATATTGCAGCATTACTCTTACAACAGTTGTCCATAATGTCAAAAATGCTCCAGTAGCAGTCATAGTGTTAAATATAAATATTAATATGTAAGTACACAGTTACATGGTGAGAATATCCAGTAGAGTGAGACTGTAAGAAAATAATAAATCCCAGACATGTATAAATTCAAACTTGCCAAACTTGTATTTCGTATCACATTCGAGTACTGTGCATGGATCTTGACTACATGGAAAGTAACTTTGTGTGTTGGGTTACCACAGATCATCCACCAAGTTATGCATCCAACAGAATGCATGATGTCATTTGTGCAAACTGTGCATGTGAGAAACAGCAGTTTTGGGGGGAGTTGTAATTTTATCATTCAGAGGCTTGTTGGTAGCCCTGAGTGATGATGGAAGGGTTATACTTACTGTTAATATACATGTGACATCATTGATTTGTTGGAAGTTAAGATCAAGAAACTGAATTGTGGGAGGTGCTCAGTTCCAGTTATGGTTCAGACATTGGCTACTTTGAATGGTGTTCTCCCCTGCCTGTCTAGATGAATGTTGGGTTGGTACTTTCAGTTATTCCATAGCTCCTTCCTTTGATATCCTTTGTGATATTTTATTCTCATGTTACCTCGCCATTCAGAGCTATGTAGGCTGAGGTGTTCACATTGTCAGTAAATAAGTCATATATAAATAAAAATTTGTATCAGACTATATGCAGGGAGGTTTTCT
>Ga0131853_10017318_pt1 | contig 13122 bp, 5 predicted proteins | sample TergutLab28metaG_FD_92764 | JGI IMG/M metagenome (GOLD analysis project Ga0131853, IMG submission 92764) | Labiotermes labralis P1 segment gut microbial communities from Petit-Saut dam, French Guiana - Lab288 P1 (version 2) (version 2) | ecosystem: Host-associated > Arthropoda: Insects >...
CAACAACACTGTCACAACAACACTGCCACAACAACACTGTCACAACAACACTGCCACAACAACACTGCCACAACAACACTTCCACAACAACACTGTCACAACAACACTTCCACAACAACACTGCCACAACAACACTGTCACAACTCAAAATCATGTAATTTTTCAGGAGAAACGTTTAAAGGTTTTGAAGTGCTATAATTTTTTACGAATGCAACAACGACACAACTGCTCTCGAGCGGCGAGTTTTGAAAAAACTGCGTTATGACACTTTACCTGTTCAAAGTGCATCTGCAAATTTATCTTTCTATACCAATAAATCAAAAATGCCTAGTTTTGAGTTGTGACACTCTTGTCGCAAATGAGCGATATAACAAACATATTCATTTGTGTCAAATAATTACTTCACTGCGGTCTTCCTGCAGACAACCCCGTAAGCCAGAAACAAGAATATTCCCTTTTTGTATTCACTTTTAGTAATGTACACTCGTTGGTACTTAGAAGTATCAGTGATATTAATTTAAAAAAAGACAAAAATTTTTTATGGAAACTTCCTTGGACTTAAGAAGTTTATATATGAAAGAAAAAATATTCAATGTATTATTAACAAGATCAGGCAACAAAGGACATCGAAATATTTTCATCGATAATACAATAAGGCATAACGCTTAGGAAATGTTTTTAAGACAAATTACTCAAGGAAATATATATGACAGCAATATGAGGAAGAAGATGTAAGCAGCTACTGTATGATTCTAAGGAAAAGAGAGGATATTCGAAATATAACAAGGAAGCGCTAGATCGCACTCTGTAGAGAAATGGCTTTGGTAGAGGCTGTGGGCCTGTCGTAAGGCAGACTGCGGAATGAATGAATAAATAAATAAACACACAAATAAATAAATAGATAAATACAAGGACTGTGTTAATATATCATTGGCTCTTCTGTTTTGTAAAAAGATATCTGAGGCACTAGAATCGCAGTAACAATACGCTCTCTATTTGTCTCTGGAAATATCTCTCTCTCTCTCTCTGTCTCTGGAAATCTCTCTCTTAATGACGAGCGAATCAAGCCCTACACTCTTTGTCTCGGAAGCCCACACCAGATTGCTAATTGTCAGCCGTGATGCAAAGTAAGAGTGTCCGCGGAAGAGTGGCTGTACTGTGATGCATTCAAACCCGCTTTAAGTTTCCGGAACTGTTATTTGTCTGTTTGATGCTTTGCAAGCTTGCGGCTCCTCGGGCTATGCATTGCAGAATGACAGTAATTCCGGCGAACAGCATAGGTAATTATTACTGGAGGTAGAGTTTAGGCTATTCGTTGTCGTACTTGACCCGAATGTCGCACGCAGGTAACATTAACACGTCAGAGAAAACTTCAGAAACATCGCGTGTTTTCGGGCTAAGATTTAAAAAAGGTACTTTCCGGAAGCGATGTAGCGTTTTTACATAATTAAAAACCGAAGAATGTACCTTCGATTACAACTCTATTTGTATGGTTATTTAATATATTACGCTCAATATTTCGGCCTCATGGCCATCAAGAGATACATCAAACCACAAAATACTTCATGAAAGATCAATTACAACAGTACTTTCAGTGATAGGATAAGATCCTATGTCTACAGTCGAAATAGAATTTATGAAGGAATATTTCTCTTTTAGGCTTGTTCGAAAAAATTTCGAAAAACGACTGCTTGCTTCGTCATGTCTGTCCTTCCGTTCATCCGTCCGCCGTCCGTCCTTCCGTATGGAACAATTCGACTACCACTGGACATATTTTCATGAAATTTGGTATTGGAGCACATTTTGAAAATTTGTCTTTAATTTCAAGTTTCGTTGAAATAGGACAAGACTAGCGGGCACTTTACATGAAGACCGATATACATTTTTGATCATATCTCGCTCAGTTCTTCTTAGAATGAGGACTGTTTTAGACAAATGTGTATCGAACATCAAAACACACATTTTATCTCCCGTAACGTTTTTTTTTTAAATTGCCCCATTTATGAGATAATGTAGAACAATATTACAAAGACGGATAGGTCACAGATTGCAATTTGGCGCAAGCGTAATTCAAGCTTGATAATTAAGACTGAAAACACAAACTCAGAATATGTAACACTCATTGTTTTTCCACAGCAACAATGGTTGCACTAACACGCCTGAATGTTAGGCTATACGTACCATAAGTGCCTGTCTGGTTATCGTATAGGGTGTGTCACAGTATAGGGTGTGTCACAGTATAGGGTGTGTCACAGTATACAAGACAGTAATGTAAAATTTCCTGTAGCCAATACTGCTGTTTAGCGCACACACATAAAGTTACTCTAATTAATGGTATCTTTTTCATGTAGAAATTTTATTGTAATAAATCTGTGTGTTGATTTTCTTGTTTTTTTTGCGGGGGGGGGGGTTCCTCGACGATGTTTTTGGGATTAATGTTTAAAAGTTAGGGAATTTAAGTGTAAAAGTAATTGTTAAATACAATTTCTAATTCAAGAAGAAAGTATAAATTGTTAAAAGTTCTTAGAGCTGAAGATACTTGGGTTTTTTTTGACTTCCAATATGTCTTGTTCATGCAAATTGTAGGAATTATGATTTTAAAAAATAGTAACTTGAATGTTCAAATTAGAAGGGTTTAGAATTTCATATTGGGGTAGGTTAGAAATATAAAGGCAACTTACGTGGTCTTTGACTGTGTGTGTGTGTGTGTGTGTGTGTGTGTGTGCGTGTGTGTGTGTGGATTGAAAATAGGTGTTTATGATGGGGAAGCTAGGGAGCACTGTTCTCATTGATTCAGGGTGACTGGTATATATATATATATATATATATATGGGACTTGTTGGTGTAAAACCCTGAAGATAGAGTTTCATTCCATGGAACGTAAACTGCTACCAGCTCGTGGTACCAAATAGAAAGTTCGGCTGGTGGAATATTTAATGTCTTTCAGGATACATAAGTTGAAACTGTGTTGCCCGTCTGGGATTGTCATGTCCCTGTGTCATTTTTCTGTCATTTGTAGTAGCACGGGAACGACTGAATGCATTTTTCGCCATGCATTCTGCTGATTAGTTGCAGTACATTTATCGACAGGTTGCATTTAGTTACACTGATGACAGGTAGGGACAATTAATTAATATTCACATTCGTTTTTTGCGTGCCTGTAGCGGGTAACTCGATAAGTATCTGACCAACTCCACGCAGCACAGTCCTTCTTGACAAGCTAACCTGTTCTCAGCTAGTAAAGAAATTCCTCGTATTATATGGAACCCGAATGTTCATTACCGCATTCACAAGTGTCCGCCACCTGTCCCTACCCTGAGCCACATCAATTCAGCCCATGCCCCTCAATTCCACTTTCTGCAGATGCATCTTAATTTTATCCTTCCATCTATGCCTGGATCTTCCAAGTGGTCTCTTTCTCTCTGGCATCCCCACTAAAACACTGAACGCAACTCTTCCCTCCCCAATAGGTGCTACATACTCCGCCTATCTCATCCTTCTTGATTTGACAACCCGAATAATATTTGGTGAGCGGTACAGATCATTATGCATATAACATTTTAATCACTCTATGAGGTATGATATTACATTTCTTGAAAAACTTTTAATTTAACATTTTGGAATTCTATATTTTCATGTTTAAAAAACTTTATCACCTACCATATTTTATGTTTTTATCGATAATTTAAACATTTACACTTAGATATTTTATATAATCATTTTTTTGTAATTTCAGCAAGAAAAACATAGAATAAACATACCATAAACACTGCATGTACAAATGGTCTTCCACATGATGTTCGAAACATGTAGAAGACACGAAGAATTGAATTAAAACATTAATTTGAAAAATTTACATATTGCAGGTTTTCGTTACATAATCATTGTGCTCCTCATTAATGTTATCCACTCCTCTTTTACCTCGTCCCTCTTAGGCCCAAATATTCTACCCACCTCCCTGTTCTCAAACACCCTCGGCCCACGTTCTACAGGTTAATGCAATTTTGAGAATCGCCAATTACAGAACTACACAACTTACGCAAAAGCAAGCGCCCACGCTTCATCAAAAATATATTTCCTTAACATCATCAACGTACAAGTTGCAGTAGCTTGAATTTCAAAGAATAAATAATATTCCATTTAAGGAATAAAAATTTATTCTTTCTCAAAACTTTATATTTAAATGTGTGTGACCAAGTCTTACACCCGTACATAAAAAAAAACAGTCAAAATAAATTTTCGTGTATCTTGAGCTTCATATCTCGATAAATATGTGTACACAACTATGGAGAAAATTTTTCGAAAAAATATTCGCTTTTTTAAGGGAAACATCTGAAGTTGGCATATAAGACCTGGAAATCTATAAACACTAAAATGTCCCAGAATTTCTGCGCCATACGTACATTTGGTAACTTTTTTTTTTCGTTGTATCTTTGGAACTTCAAGCAATATGGATCTACAGTAGTGGATAAATTAACGTGTCGGCAGGAATCTGACGAAATATTTCTTGTGCACGCGAGGCCAAACCAGTTTCTACATTTCCTCTACTTTACAAGTTTATATACTTCATACCACACTTTCGCACTTTTTTTCCCTTTCTTATTATTTCTGTACTGTGTTTTCATTGTTGTTTCCTTCATTATTTTATGTCTACCTCTTCATCATTTTACCTGTTCAATCTATTCATTTCGTATCCCGGTAAGTCTGATTTTATCATACCCTTTCTTGAAGTTGTTTAGTAAATAATTCACTCATCATGTATTTTCTTCCATATACTGTCCCCTGTGTGTGTTCTCTGAACTTAGTCTTCATAACTCATGCTCTTCCTGTTCATGTTTTTTTTAATTATATTTCATCTGCTGAACACTTTATTTAGGTTCAGAAGCGGAATATGAGGTAACTTTATTCTACACAGAGCTACATTTTATTTAGGATGTTGGCAGAACGTGTCGACGAGACCGAACAAAGAAGTCATCCACCCGGACTATCATTTCTGACCCGATATTCATTAACAAAGCTTGTCCGCTTTTTATCAGTTTCGGTTTTGGAGATTATTGCCATCTATTGTCTAATGTGCAATTCGTCAGGCTATCGCCTGCCTAGGGTCTATGTGTCCTTGATAATTTAAACTCCTGAGTTGAAACTTAAATTCTGAAATGACCCCCTTTTCAGAGGCCCAACCAAACAGCCAAAATATAACAAAGATATTTTTTAATCCACAATTAATTAAACAAGCAGAATTCGCGTTATGGCCATAAAATAAAATAAAATAAAATAGTTTTGTGTCCCTCGATCAAAGTCGGAAGATCGCTGACAGCAGTACCGACCTCTAAACAAATTTTATCACAATGTTGCTGTAAAGCAACCCACTCTCCCTTCTTTTTAATAATTTCGGCGCCATTTTCTGTTTTGATATGTATTGATACCCATTCATCGGATCAGATTGCGAGGTTTTAGGTTCCATAAACATGAACAATTTGGAATTTGTCATGTAAAGTTTTTTAGCATTGTAACACACGTACATTCCAGCGGCTACAGGCCGCGCCGCCTGCAATATCAGCGCAGAGCAGAGTCACAGTGACGTCAGGCCTAGTAACAGAACAACGGTGCCTGACCTGCTGGTTCTCCGGTGCCTAACAACAGAACAAGAATTTCGCTGTCATTACGTGAGCGACACCTGCCTTCTGTCACCAATAGTGCCCGTCACTGAGTCACGTGCTGAGCCAATCAAATCCATTTGATACACACATAAACCGACTTCCCTAACATTTATTTTACTAGTATTTTACTTTGATAATTCATTGCCCCCAAATGATCCCTATTTAGCAACCAAGATGTGACACATTACTGGGAATAACTACCCGTGGCGTATTACTGTGAGTCACTGCCGGCGACATATTACTGTGGGTCACTAATGAATAACCAAGATGTGACACATTATTGTAACTACCCCTGTCGTATTACTGTGAGTCACTAACGAAAAATCAAGATGTGACACATAATTGTAACTACCCGTGTCGTATTACTGTGAGTCACTACCGGTGACTTATTGTGAGTCACTACCGAGTAACCAAATGTGACACATTACTGAGTCACTGCCGAATAAGTTGTGACACACTACTCTGAGTCACCACCGGTGACGTATTACTGTGAGTCACTACCGGTGACGTTTTACTGTGAGTTACTAACGAGTAACCAAGATGTGACACGTTACTGTGAGTCACTACACGCGGTGTATTATTGTGAGTCACTACCGATGACGTATTACTTTGAGTCTCTACCGAGTTACCAAGATGTAACGCATTACACAGTCACTACCGGTGACTTATTACCGTGAGTAACTACCGAGTTACCGAAATGTGACACATTACTTCTAAATTCAACAATATACACATGCACCAGTCTAAATTTTCTTTATACGTTTCGGTTTCATTTGTTTAGTTCCTTTATAATCCCAAACAAAGGGGCCGCCCACTGTTTGCTTAAGTTCAGACTTCAAGCTTATAGACCGATTTTCCCCACACCAATAACCATGTTCGACAATTTAACTTTTGTACAATGCACAGTAACTCACGTTTTTCAGCCAAACTCCAAATTCCTCTCACTGACAAACAACGTTACTTGAAGGTACAATCACGCCACATGATATTCTTGTATGCCTCAAATGTTACTTCCCATTTGTAGTCACTTTTTAAATTATGACTTATTCCGCTTTTCCTCTATACTTATATTGAATGTACTGAAACAGGTACCTCATATGACAAAGTAGGTTTTTTGAAACAAGCTGTCTAATGTAATTAATTTGATATTCTTTGAGTGTGCGTCGGTTCGCATTCGTCGATTTTTACACACGTTTTTATGGAACTCGCGTAAGGTTTAAAAACTACATTATAAATTACACTCGAAATTCCTGTATATAAACAGTCTTTCCCATAATAATATCTCTCAAGACCTTTACGTGATATGCATACACCCCGGAAATCAGTCCAAACACAGTTTTCCCAACACTATCATCACGTCGCTTTCCCTGAAAATTATATTACAAGTAACGCTGGCTACCTCCCTCAGAGCAGAGACACCCATGTATACTAGAATACCAGCTATAGCAATGTTAGAAAATACAAAACATATATCTTCGATAGTGTTTTTATATAAAATGATAATACAGTGTCTGTACTTTAAAATATTAGTTCGTCTCTGTTCAAATTTGTTTTAATTTCTTTTTAATATGTTTCGTAACCTGTATATCAATTAGATGCCTCAGATATATTAAAAGATAAACAAATACGTTTGGGTTAGTATTTCGTTGATTATTGCCTTTGAAGGTAATGTTTATGTATTTTTTAATTAGACGTTTTAGTCTTATAGAACCAAATGGTGGCCTTCGTTTAAAGTGATGTTTATTTTTTGTTCTTGTAGGCATATATAAATTTTGTGTTTTTGTAAACATGTGTAGATTTTGTGGTCTTGTAGACATGCGTAAATTTTGTTCTGTTGTAGACATGTATAGATTTTGTTTTCTTGTAGGCATGTGTAGATTTTGTGTTCTTGTAGACATGTGTAGATTTTCTTGTGTTGTAAACATGTGTAGATTTTGTTTGTTTTTTTTTGTAGGCACGTGTAGATTTTGTGTTCTTGTTGGCAAGTGTAGATTTTCTGTTCTTGTAGACATGTGTAGATTTTGTGTTTTTGTAGTCATGTGTAGATTTTTTGTTCTTGTTGGCAAGTGTAGATTTTCTGTTCTCCTAGACATGTGTAGATTTTGTTTTCTTGTAGGTATGCGTAGATTTTGTGTTCTTGTTGGCAAGTGTAGATTTTGTATTCTTGTAGACATGTTTAGATTTTGTGTTTTAGTAGGCAAGTGTAGATTTTGTGTTCTTTTAGACATAAGCAGATTTTGTGTTCCTGTAGATATGTGTAGATTTTGTTTTCTTGTAGGCATGTGTAGATTTTGTGTTCTTGTTGGCAAGTGTAGATTTTGTGTTCTTGCAGACTGTGTAGATTTTGTGTTTTTGTAGGCATGTGTAGATTTTGTGTTCTTGTTGGCAAGTGTAGATTTTGTGTTCTTCTAGACATGTGTAGATTTTGTTTTCTTGTAGGCATGTGTAGATTTTGTGTTCTTGTTGGCAAGTATAGATTTTGTATTCTTGCAGACATGCGTAGATTTTGTGTTTTAGTAGACACGTGTAGATTTTGTGTTCTTTTAGACATATGTAGATTTTGTGTTTTTGTAGATATGTGTAGATTTTGTGTTCTTGTAGGCATGTGTAGATTTGTGTTCTTGTTGGCAAGTGCAAATTTGAATTCTTGTAGGAATGTGTATGTTTTGTATTTTTGTAAACTTGTGTAGATTTTGTGTGTTGGGCATAACTGAGTTTGATATGTTTCATATTCCATTAATTAATTAGATACACAAAGTATAATAATCCATCCGATTTCTTCTTGTAAGACTTGCCAGTAGAATACGGCTTAAATATATCTGAACAGAAAACAAATCTGACGGAACTTAAAGGACAAGATTCAGTTAGAAATAAAACTGTTATAGATTTAAAGAAAAAGTAAATTGCTTAACTACCTGTAAAATTTGGCATCTTATGTGAAAGAAGTGGACATTGATAACAAATTGAACAACTATTTGAAAATAATAGACATTATAAACAATATGTTTAGACAACAGAAACTTTCAAGAAAAAGTAAAATACAAACAATAAAACACACTACAGTACACTGGCTCTTCCAGCTCCGTTACATGGTAATCAACACAGGACCATTGCAGCAAGAGACACAAGTAGAATAACAGCAGCAGAGATTAAATATGTATAAGAGAAAAAGAGCAGGGTACATTTGGACAGTTTATAAAACAAACACAGAGTTTACAGAAGAACTATATGTAACCACGGTTTTGGGCAAAATATAGGAATACAATAGAAACTGGTTGCGACATGTAAACAGAATGCTCCAGTAACAGTTTAACGAAAATACTAAAAAAAACTAGACCAAAAGGCAGAAGAACCAGAAGAGACTATTAAACAGACTTCTGGACGTGTGAGACGGGAACGGGTCAACAGGTGGCAAAACTGCACGTTAGGTAGTTGATGATGATGATAGTGATGATGATGATGATGTTTATGGTGATGATTATGATGATTATGATTATGATTATGATTATGATGACGACGACGACGACGACGATGAGAAAATATATTCAAAGACCTACAAATGCATTTGTTGGTCTTAGAATATATTTTATGCATTGTTTAACTTTCGTTTATATGGACGAATGTAATATTTAGACGAACTCAAAACTAAGTTGCTAAGAGATATCTCTACTATTTATATTGTATTTAGGGGCATGACGTCCAAATCAATATGTTTTTAAAATTCAGGTGTTTGGCACCTAGGCAAACGACATAAATCAGTTGTCATGTGTACACGGTTCCTTGTCACTTTGGCGACAAATATCTGAGCGGCCACATTTTGGAACTTGCTTCATTTCTCTTTATGGCGCCTAGAATTTTGAGTTTTCTCAGAGATTTTTTTTGGAAATTTCTATATCTCTTATGTAAACAAATTCCTCCGCACAAATTCTAGTTTACTATAGGCTAATTTTTTTTTCTGTTCTATTTAGAACCGCGTGTTCCAAATTTAGCTGTTCGCGGCTCACCACAATTAGAACAAAGAGCTAAAACGTATGTGAGGAAAGAACCCCTTCTTAAATAACTGTGTGTACGTCATGAGAATGGCATATGCGTGCAGCAAAACACTTATCAAAACATCACGTCATCAACCTAAAACAATTACATATTCTCATTATTCGCTACATGTTTCAGATTAAATAATCCGTCGTCACGTAAATACAGACTTAAACTGCAGGTAAAACAGTAACTCATTTTCAGTTTCTTGTGGGATCCCACATCACGAAATAAGTTTCACAATACAATTGTTATAAGTAACTTAAGAAAGAGTAGTGTAAGGTAAATCAGTCCCGTTACAGGCCTCGAGTGTCCCAGAGGGTTCCAGGAAGTTAAGGTTCACAGATAACATGACAATGGCCCACGATAGTGATAAGGTTGTCAGCCTTAAGCACCGGCCGCCTTTACCCCCAGGAAATGCTCCTGGTACTCATTTCTGTTAGAGGCTGAGTCGACCCCAGGGCCACAGTGCGATTGGAAGGATTTTATGTCAATGAAAAATTCTAATGGCACCACCTGGGATCGAACCAGCGACCTCCCGATTTGTAGTACAGCACCTTAACCACAGTGCCACCGCGGTCCGCAGGAAATAGTAATAGCGAATCACTAACTATTAAAGCAGAGAGGAATTGAAATATTTTAGTATATGTCAGTGATCTCCAAAACTTGCAGGATTGTACCCTATGGTTAGTATACATTTCGTTTAAATTCTACTTCCTCGCATAACTCTCTGTGCAAATGTACACACGGTTAAAATAGCATACTTAATCTTTAGGTGCATCATCCCCGTTGTGTTTTATTTACAGCTAAATAGGGGTTCTTTTGAGTCAAAACACAACTATCTTATGTTGTTGTCTCTATTTAATCTGACGACATGTTTCGGGATTTGCACTGGGCCATCTTCAGGTCACGAAATACACAAATGAGGAGACTATACAGGGTGAATCATAAATACAATAATGTGAACCATAAAATAGGATATATGTATCTAAAATTCAACGAGATCCCGTTGTCGTTCATCTGTTACAGTCCCATCATATGTTTCTATTTTAAACCACCACTGTCTTGTTTTCATGTTATAATTCCATGTTTTAGACTACTAATGTATGTCATTGGGAAATTTACACACACACACACACACACACATATATATATATATATATATCATTTTATGGTTCACACTATTTTATTTATGATTCACACACTATAGTCTCCTCAATTATATATCTTGTGATCTGAAGACGGTCCAGTGCAAAGGCCGAAACTTGTCGTCGGCTTAAATAAAAATAACAACATAAGACAGTTGTGTTTTGACTCAAAAGAACCCCTATTTAATAGCGTACTTAATCTTGTATATTCTTTCTTTTATCCAGAGCTTCTCAGCCTTCCAGGCAAAAGGTCACAGCAAATTTATGTGCCGCGAGAACACATGTTGAAAATCAGTCATTTAGGGAAGGAAGTCTCCTTGAAACAGATAAGATATGTAACAATATGATCAGGAATTTATCCTATCAATATTTAAAATTAGAAATCGTCGAAGTGAAGACAAAATTTTCCGTACTTAGACAGCCTTACGTTACCAAGCACACAGCAGAAAGCCGGCAGGCATTCTGAAAAACCATCCTTTGTGTCCATTCTCTCGGTAAATTTTAAATTACTCCACAGGTTTCTCGCATCTGAACCGAGTGACCGCAAGCTATCAATTTCACGTCGTGTTACAGGGTAGAAGTGAAATTCGCTTTTTGCACCTTCAGATGAAGTTGTAAGTGGGACTTGTCTGGGGTAATTTGTTCATCCACCGTCCTACCAAGAAATGTGTTATTACAAAACCAGCTTCAAACGCATACTCTTGTACATAAAACGTTACTAATATTCAATAATCCTCCCCCACCCACACCCACAAATTATTAACGTTTAATGTCTTTTTTGAAAAGTCACTTAAAATTTTGTGCTATAAATATCATTGTGTCTTCCGCGAATTCCCTTGTTTGTAGCTCCTTTTACTCTTCAACAGACTTACATTTATGATGCAGCAAAATTTACGATTATTCTAACTGTAATTATTCTCTGTGTTATAATTAACAGGTTTATGCACCTGCATGATATATTGTCTGGCTGAAAGGAGCAGACATTTCGCAAACAAAGCCGAAAACATGAGTGATAAAATTGTAGCGAATTTTGAACATATTTTCTTTCAAAGACAAACCTTTCATAGCACAGCAGGTATATGAGGGTAATTAACATTGGATATCGACAATAATTTACCATTTTTTTTAAACTTGTTATGTGATATGAAATATCACAATTTCTGAAGTTGAAGTGGGGACTGTCATGTACGTTTATCTTTTCCGAAACTGAATTTAGTCTAAATTCATCTTATATGAAATAAAACGCAAAATTTATTCGCTGCATAAGAATCTACGGGAAATATTGAACTACTGAAAATTTCGTTTCGAGATCGACATTTTTAGAAAGTTTATAATTCTGCATTGATGACAATTTATTTTGTTTTTACTAATTCCTTCTAAAAATTGTTTTTAACAGAAAGTATCAGGTTAAAAATTGAAAGTGCTGCCTCAAGCGAAGGCCGTATGAAGCTAATATATTTCACGCATATCCCTTGGACTTCCACTTGAGGGAGGCCGTCGATTTCAACTTTTACTTTCTTGTTTAAATGTAGTAGGGAGTCAATGATTGTTACTTACACGTTGCTTGCGGTAAGCTGACAATTATCGCACACATTAACAAGGCACGGCCTTCATACGTCCTTCAAAATGTGCATAAGAAGATTTGTGATCAAAATCGCTTCTGATATGGCAATCAGTAAGGCTAAAGTTCAGACGCATGAAAGCCTTATAGTATAACCGATATTGTCTGCTTTTATTTCCATGGGCAGGTGTAAGTGGAATTTTCTCGATCCCCTTCATTTAACATCCTCGCTGTGACAATTTCAGAAGGTCATCAAAACGTGCACAAAATGGTAGATAAACCAAATGTTGTACATTGTGAAGTGCTTTAAAATTTCGAATATATAAATAAATCTTACTTTTACGTATATAACGTGTATACTGAATATAAAATGTTCCTTATATAACAAAATATACACACATAAGTAGTATAAATTCTTATTAAATTACTGCGACATTCTTCGGTGTTGATACACCATCTTCAAGGAGCTTAAAATAGTGTTAGCTAAAGTTATGAATTATTAAAATGATGAAATAAAACATAGTGTTGTGTTGTGATTACAAAATCTTCGTTCATATTGACGCACATTTAATTCCTGGTTAGGTGTGTAGTGTGTGTGTGTGTGTGTGTGTGTGTATGGTGTGTGAGTGTATGGTGTGTGTGTTTGTGTGTGTGTGTGGGGTGTGTGTGTGTGTGTGTGGTGTGTGTGTGTGTGGTGGGTGTGTGGGGTGGGTGTGTGGGG
>Ga0131853_10017320_pt1 | contig 13120 bp, 4 predicted proteins | sample TergutLab28metaG_FD_92764 | JGI IMG/M metagenome (GOLD analysis project Ga0131853, IMG submission 92764) | Labiotermes labralis P1 segment gut microbial communities from Petit-Saut dam, French Guiana - Lab288 P1 (version 2) (version 2) | ecosystem: Host-associated > Arthropoda: Insects >...
CAACAACTTTACGCTCTGCCCACACTGTATTTATGTGTTTTGTGTTTATCTGAGAACAAACAGCGACTTGTGCCACTTACAGCATAAACTGATTGGTTTTTATAACCGAGATGAAAAGTGTTTTACATCGCGGTACGGACTGGGTCTTTAAATAAAGCGGTCTGCGTTTCGTCTTTAAAGGACTAAAGAAATACTGTAAAATGAAAAGCAACAAGAAGGGTCTGACAGGTAGTCCACCGATTCTCGTTAATAGCGGAAACAAAGCAACCACTGAAACTCGGTCCGTGTACCTTCGTGCTGAGGCACATCATCACCATTAACTTATACCATATGGTATATTTATTTTATTTAAAATTTACAGACACAGTGAACATGCGAATCTTTAATATTATATCGTAAAATAAAACCTATATGATTTTATATATTTGCTAACTGAAATTGGGTTGACACCCGGTGGCAGTAGTACACACAAACAGTACACAGAACAACACAATGAAAACAGAAGATACAGGAAATGCATAAAAATAATAATATATAAATACAACAATAAAAATGCATAATATACAAATTTAAACAAATTCATACAAAACATACAACCATATATATATAATGATAAAAAAATGGAACCCAAAAGAACATGAAAGAATGTAATAAACGAAAAAGCCATATAAGCAGCAAACTTCATGTGATCTATATATGCAGTCTCTATATATAACTACGTCATATGCCATTTAATCAAATAAATCAAACAACAATAATATCAATTTGCAAGAAACAGTACTGCAGAACGTATGATGTACGTGCGGGAATATTGATGATTGTACAAAAGCATAATTAGTACTTTGTTTAACGTAGTAGCTGTCCATTGTGAGAGAAAGTACGTGAATTTTGCATTTACGGTAGGGAGAGGTAAAAACGGAAAGTAAGAGGCCTACCAATGGTTTACATCACTTACTAAGTCAGAACGTGTGTTACACATATTACAAACCTACATATTATTACATTACATTTACGTAAATATTCCTGTTACATCAAACGTGCGGTATTAATAATTTTTAAATGGTCAACGAAGCATGTTCTTCAAATTAATTAATTTGTTATACAAACGAGTGTGAGGGAGATGATGAATTGCTATTTTCATGCTGCCATTTAGTAGGTAGTGTTATAAATCTGGGTTCAAGTTATTTAATGTATATAAAACTATACACTGTTTAAAAAGTCATGAAAAAACTTTGTTTTTTTTTTCTTTGTTTGTTTTCGGCGCGAGAGCCCCCCCCCCCCCCCAGTGGGCCAGGGCTTCCTCATTCACGAGGTTTTCTAGATCACACGCAACGACGCACCACAGTCGGTAGGACTCCTCTGGACGAGTGATCAGCTTTTCGCAGAGAAAAAAATTTTATTAGTACTATGCAATACTTTTAAACCCAAAATTTCATTATATAACTCAAAATTCGCCGCCTGACAGTGAAAGAAAAAATATTTTTCTGTCATAAACGTTCAAAAATTTATCTTTGTTTCCCTACTCATTTTATTGCAGTACTTACTGCGAAAGTATCACGCTCAACGGATGTTCCTCTAACAACCGTCTACTTCCCTTGCCCATCTGACAGTTACTACATCTGCCCACACCCCTGCACTTACGAACAGTAATTTTTTACGGGGTTGTGTCCAAAATATTTCTGTTTGCACTCCTCGCGACCCCAACCGAGACATCAGTCTAGCCGTTCCTAACCTCCCACTTTCCCTGGCCATAAGACATTTTACTTGAAATGTATCTTTCACAAGCAAATTCCTTAAAATACAAACGCTATATCTCTCTCACGTCTACTTTAATATCTTACCTTTTTAAGTCAGAATATTATCAAAATTCTTCACACATCTGTAAATTCTGGACAACGAAGAGGTCAAATATGAAGATCACTAATGTAGAGTTTGTGTACTGGTCTAACACAACACTATTTATTGGTAGAATATATAAAGTATTTTCTACATAAGGTACAACTACATGTTTCGGCTCTTGATAATGACCATCTTCAGGTTGTACATGAAATACTTATTAAGCAGTTTTACAAAACATACATGGGCTGTTTATATGGGTAGGGAGGGGTAAAGTGGGCACGAGATCTCGTATTTGTCATAAAGGTTTGGCGGTTTGGGTTACATGGGGGGGTCCATGCTGTTACCAACTTATGTCTAAGCTTTTTATAGTTAAATCTATGGTAGGTATCATATTGTGTCTATGTGCGCTGTGTAATTTACACTAAAGTATAAAATATACAATGTACAATAATATGTAGCGTCTGTGGCTCTAATTTAGGTTTATAAACTTATTCTAGTTGTTAGCAGTATCTTGCTGTTTTATATAAAGCAGGCTAATATCACAATAATCTCGTCTGTACAATTTCATATGTGGAGTTATAATCCTCATTATTGTGTCATTTTCTCATACAATGTTTGTGAGTAGAAACGAGAATCAAACAAATAAAATGAGACAAGAATAAACTAAATAAAATGAAGTAAAATACAATACAATAAAGTGTAAGTGTTAACACTACTCCCCTTAGTTTCGCTAAACTGTACTACAGGTGTATGTTAAAGGCGCAGGGCCTTAGCTAGTTCATAGTGTATTATTGTGCAGTCTGCGTGTGACGAAAACTGATCTTGATGGAGGGCTGTAGATCCATCATGTAGTTCGAGCCTGTGTGCTACTCTGGTTGGTTCAAATATGTAACGTAAGGTCATATTGGTATGCAGATGTAATTCCCACGGCATTTTATGCCGAACCCAAGAATTCTTGTGCCAGTTTCGAGAAAAAGTGAGCGTCTGGCGTCTGTAGTGGATGCAATATCCAAGTTTACAGCGTATTATCGCAATCTGCTATGCTTAGCGATCTCTGTATTTCCCCGGAACAATGCATTTAAGGAGTTTCTTGCGATCCTCAGAACAAACAGCTTTTATTTCCTTAAGGAATGTCTTAATGATAAGCCTTTATAATAGGGACGGAGTTTGTATTGTTTAAGGCTGGGAACATTTCTATACAGAACTTGAAGATTTGAAACATAGAAGGTTTTAACGGGACACTGCTAATGCGCGCGAAGCATGGTGATCAAAAATTGGGCTTCCTGACGTCCCAATTCTTGCTATGGGTGTCGTTGGCGCCACAAATGTGGAAATTGCGTCTCGAACGCAGAAAGTGCCAGGAATTGAAAAGTGTGATCAGAGTGCTAAGAAGAGTTAGCGTAGTGTTTGTTATGACCCACCAACCAAAATATCCATCAGCATGTGGTATATGGTTTTTGAGTAAAGTCGGTTTTACGTTTACAAAGGCAAGGCATCCGTAAGGGAACGGCCAATGAATTTAATGTGAACGATGTCAGAGAAGTTTCTGCAGTTCTAATTACTCCGAAAGGGAAGCTGCCCGACAACTAGACAAGCCATAGTCTACAAGGACAAAAATTTCCCTCAATCGCTTCAGACTTACAACGTATAGAAACTAATCGGGTACATGTTAATTGTGCGACACAAACAATTTGGATAATTCCTCATGTTTGCACCGTGCATCAATGACGATTAAAACACTTTATTATCCAACAGATGCACAAATATATAATTCGTAGATAAAATTAGAATTATTATAAAATATTTAATATATATATTTTATTATAATTCTAATTATATCTACGAATTATATATTTGTTCACCTGTTTCGTAATAAAGTGTTATAATTGGGATAAATATTTCGATGTGACATTTTTAGGTGGGGTTTTTTTTAAGTTGCGAAAAACGATTATTAACTTTATAATGTCTTTTTATGTTTGTGTGACAGTGCATCATCGATACAATAATAGAAACAGCCGACCAGATGCAACAGTAATACTTTTATTAATAATTTCATTCAATTCAATTTAGTTGGTTGTTTATATTGTATTATTTACCATGTCTGTCTGTCTGTCCGTCCGTCCCTCTGTCCGAATGGAGCAACTCGGCTCTCACTAAACACATTTTCATGAACATTTTATATTTTGAGAATTTTTTTAAAATCTGCCAATAAAATTTAAGTTTCATTAAAATTTGGTAATAATAATAATAATAATAATAATAACAATAAAGGGAACTTTACAAGAACACCTACATATATTTGTGATTAATGTCTCGCCAATTTATGCTCAGATTGAAAAACTTTTCAGACTAAATTTGTACAGAAAATCGTACTTATGTGGGGTAATGTGTAAGGATATGGTAGAGCCAGACAGGCCACAGATAACAGTATCATAGGGGACGCAGAAAATATGTGATATCCATGCCCGATAACTAAGGTAAGATTAGGGACATACATTCATAATATTTAATGTTTGTTGCTTTTCCACGACGAAGAGGGTTACGCGAACGCACTTGAGAGTACGTAACGTGTACGTTTTCCTGCCCTTTTAAAACCTCAAGACCAAGCAAGAAATTTTACAGTCAAAATTCAGATCAATGTCGAAGCCATTTTCTGTATGTTCGTGAATGTTAAGCGTGTTGGAGCAACAACCGACCTGTAACGATTGACGAATCACGGAACACTCCCAAATTAAACGTGTTTTCTTTCGTATTTTATCCATTACAAAGTTTTTGCGCCCATGACCATTTTGCCGAAGACACTGTGACTGGTTTAGTATAACTACAGGTAATAGAGGTGTGGGCCCGGTAGCTCAGTCGGTATAACGACTGAGTTACGGTCTGGAGGGTCCGGGATCGAAACCCGGTGCGGACGAGTGTTTTCCGCCCGTCCAGACCGGCCCTGGGGCCCACCCAGACTCCTGTACAATGGGTACCGGGTCTTTCCCGGGGGTAAAGTACGGCCGAGGCGTGCTGCTGACCACTTACCCACTTCTAGTGCCGCGGTCATGGAAGAGTAGAACTGTAACTCTACCCACCCTCTGGGATACACCGGGTCTGTAACGGGATCACTTTACCTTTACAGGTAATAGAGGAATACAAAATATTGGTTTTGGAAGAAGCGGGTCTTATGGCGTTTCGGTCAGAGAGAAGTCAGCCTTTGACTTGGATTTTTTAAACAGCAGTAAAGGAACTCTTTTCTAGACAGTTCCCAAGAAGAGGAATTAGCACAGGGAGTCCTACCAAGTGGCCACCTCCTTACCTGAAATCACATCACATGATTTTTGTATTTATAATTATAACCAACTAATGCATAATTATTTCATAAAGGTATATACCAAAAGAGTCTTCTGTGTTATTTATACTCCTACATGTTTCGACATTTTCGCGTCATCATCAGGAAGTTACAACCGATGCCTTGCTAAGTTACACACGTTCTTCTTAACAAAGAATTGGTTGTAATTCCCTGATGATGAAAAGAAAGTGTCGAAACATGTAGGAGTATAAAGAATTATTAGTTTCATCACCACACAGAATGTAACAGGTCCTGTAATGGTATCAGCAACCAACAAGATGCAGCAAAATTTGTATATTTAATTCTATTAAGCTTGCTCTACATGTTTCGGGCTACAGTTTCGCCCATCTTCAGGAGCACTTTGAGGGTATAAACAGTTTCTTGGAACAATGTACCGAATCTGCACTCTGCTGCCGACCGGTGACACAGATTGGATGGAGTTCCGTCCAATCTCTGAGTCGGTACATTGTTCCAAAAAGCTGTATATACAGTCAAAGTGCTCCTGAAGATGGGCGAAATTTGTCGTCCGAAACATGTAGAGTAAGCTTAGAAGAATCAAAAAAAAATTTTTGTTGCATCTTCTTGGTTGCTGATATCATTGTACTAGCGATGCACGGACACACAAACGTCAAATATTGGTCCCGCATTCCACTGGTGCTCACTGTTTTGCTGGAAATTTCCCGCAGTTCACATGCTGTCGCTTCTATGGTTAAAGCCTTCACACTTATCGAATGGGTTTACATAACTTAAAAATACAAATTTCATACGTTCCAAGCTACCCGTGTTCAGAACACAAGAACTTGAATATATATCCCAGCAAAACACGTTTCGCTTTCATTGCTGCTTCTGTTACTTCTTCAGAATTATTAACCCTTTCCCTGCTAACGTAGAGAATATGGTGAACTCCAAACAATGCCAGCACGTGGGCCGGGTAGCTCAGGCGGTATAGCGACTGACTACGGGTTGGACGGTCCGGGGATCAAATCCCGGTGTGGACGAGATTTCCCGCCCGTCCAGACCGGCCCTGGGGCCCACCCAGCCTCGTGTAAAATGGGTACCGGGTCTTTCCCGGGGGTAAAGTGCGGTCAGGGCGTGCTGCTGACCACTCACCTCCTTCTAGTGCCGCGATCATGGAAGAGTAGAGCTATACCTCTACCCACCCTCTGGGCCACACCGGGCCTGTAACGGGATCGCTTTAACTTTAGCTTTTTATATATATTGTACAGAAAATTAACGTTGTAATTGTAAATATTATGTTTTGGTTTAACTGTAGTAAGAGCGCACACGTGCAGAGATAACAAATTGTATACCCTAATAATGGCATCCTGAAGTTAGAGAGTAATAAAAAGTGGTCGTGTTCACCGTCGACAGGTAAGGACAGATCACGATGAACCAATCGACTGTTCCGTCCACTTCAGGCTGTCACTTGCTCTAACTCCCAATAGGCCCAAAGACAATCAAATCCTTATTGCAAAAACCAAGTCTTCAGAAATGGTCGCAACTGTATTTGGCCAGGACAGTATTCTACCGTTTGTTATATTCTCATTACATACTCAGTTTCTGGGAATCCGCATTCCTGCGCGCGGCTCTCTGGTCCATTGTTTTAAGTGACAAGAAATAAGTTTCAGAATCATTCATTCATTCGTTAGTCTGTAACACGACATGGCTACTTCCTCTTCCAAAGAGAGGTTTCCTAAGAGTAAGATCTAGTGCTTCCTCTTTCTTTGTCCAATATCCTTTCGTTTCCTTAAGAGCACCAAGTAGTTGCTTACATCTTCTTCCTTGTCTTCCCGTCACGCCCATCCTTCCTGTTTTCATTTTAATTTCGTTCATAAAATTTGGCAAATCCAGGTAGCCTTCCCTCTATATACTCTATGTAGGTTATTTCTCTCCTCTTTGACTCTACGTTTTACTTCTTCAGTTATCACACAATCGGTCCAACTGATCTCCATCCTTCTTCAGCACCACATGTTTCAGGATTAGAATAAGTGAACTTTAGACTGACTCCCGGATGATACAACTAGAGTATCGAGAGGAGCCCTAATTATGTAAGATGACATGAAGTACATTTCGAAGGCTTAATTGTAATTTATAATACTCCACAGTTACGTTTTTAATATTATACCAAGTACCCATAATTCTCAGTAAGGTTCAGTGGTGTAAATAACTGGCTGGAACCCCCCCCCACCCTTCCACACCACGACACGATAACCAGGTACCCATTTTAGGAGTTTATACGCAAATTTACTCCCAGATTATTGCCTTCTGTCTGAACGGAAAACAGTCAGTAAGAGCCCACAAAATGTTTTAGTATATTTTCAGTTTGTAGGCAACCTGACCAAAGGTGTCCATGGGGTCCACTGTTCAGTGTAGTCTCTATCCGGGTCGAAATTAAAACAAAAAGCAGGGATTCTCAGTAGTTACTCTTGTAAGAATGTAAGCCTTTATAAAAAGATGGGGATGTAAAATCTGCAAGTCCTGGACACCTGTTGGATGAGTTGTTAGCACAGGGAACTGGTTATTCACACCGGGACTAACGTGAGCTCTTATGTAAAGAGCGGCAGTCACAGTCCTAAATACACACACTGACAAACCTTCGTAATGTGAATAATCAGAAACTCAGCAAGGGAAATATCAACACTCAGCAAGTGACGGAAAGATACAGTGGTAGTACATTACGGTGATAACAAAATTGAACATTTGGAGTATTGAAAATTCAACGAGGAATTTCATGTTTGTGACCACAATTACTCGACAAAAATATTCATTACCCTTGAAAATGTCGACTTAGCTTCTAACAGAAATGAGTACCAGGAGTATATCCTGGAGGTAAAGGCGGCCGGTGCGTAAGGCTGACAACCTTACCACCATCCCGTGCCGTTGTCATAAAATCTTGGAACCTTAATTACCTGGAACCCTCTGGGTCACTCCAGGCCTGTAACGGGACTGCTTTACCTTTACCTCTATTTTACCCTTGAAAATCACAAAAGCAAATAAGATTATAACTTCAAATATTACAGCAAAATATCTACCCATCATATAAGATGAATATAAATCAGGGATTCTTAAAAGTCTTCAATAATCTAAAGGAAACAACAGTTTGAATTAAACGATACGGCGAGGTACACTAGTAAGTGTAACCCTTTAAGGACGAAACTATATCTATCTGATTTAAAGACCCAGTCCGTACCGCGCTGTAAACACTCTCTGCCTCGGTTATAAAAACCGATCAGTTAATGCTGTATAGAGAAATAATCGCTGTTTTTTTTTCTGAGATCCACTCAAAACATATAAATGCCTTGTGGGCAAAACACAGAATTTCTGTGTGTTAAAGCTGGTAGTACATAAAGTCTTAGGTTTTAAAAGGTTTAAATTCTCAGAACCAGTGCTGTTGAGAGATCGCGTATCTCTTATCGTATTTATGCGTTCATGTGGGGGCTACCATATGGTAGGTCCGGAGATTCCAAAATCTTTGATTTAGAGCTTATTGCAATACTGACCTAGTGTCACAGCTTAACATCCCCGACGACCTCCATCTTCTGCAGTGTCAATGAAAGAACTTCTGAATTCGTATGTAAAACTTAATTTAAGTAATCATTGTAATAGCCTTAAGGAAGCTTAAAATTTGTCCCGAGACACTAAACTTTCAAAAGCGTACTATTTAACATGTTGTTGGTTAACAGGCAGTGGAAGCCCGCTCATCAAACAAAGTACTACTAGCGAACATGGAACATTTCACGCGCGAATCGATAAAGAATATTTTAATTAAGGAGTTAGTAATAAAGTATAGTAATGCCGGACTGCTGGCTAGAAGTCAGTATTCGGAAGGTCCTGCGACCGGCCATCTCGACTCAGGTTTTTCTTGGTTTCCCTGTGTCTATAAGCAAATGCTGAGATGGTTCCCAACATTCCAAGTTGCCACTACATGCTTCTTATGTAGCACTCCAGACTTAAATTTATTAGTATTCACTTTCATGTTTTGTTTACATTTAAAATAACCACTGCCACCCACTGCAGTAAATAAATAAATATTATTAATTTTATTATTAATTTGCCAACTTAAATACTGTTTTTGAAGTTTTATTTGATGCACTAGTGAGTTGTCTTAAAAAACAATATTAAAATTTGCATTAAAATTTACATTATAACATTTCCGACATGTTTCTGTGTTACAGTCACACCATCATCAGGGAGCGCAATTATTTGTGCTTACAAAATTTGAAAACTTGAAACAATAAAATTTCAAATGTTTCACAATGGCTACCGTCAAAATCCTTAGGTTTATTCGTCTCTATACCCCTCCGTCTGACTGAAACTGTACTGTATCATAACATAACATAAAGATTTCTTTCAACGTGTCGTCTATTACGCCTCACATTTATCCTGAATTTTGCATTACATAAAAAATTAATTCCAGCAGTTTTGTCAAACAAAAAGAGAAATCAAATCAACAGGTCTGAGTCTCTGCACCCTATAAATATGCTCTAGTTTTGGGGATCAGTGCTAGGAATGTATAGCACTGTGCTCATTTTATGTAACGGATCAGTTAACGCCGTTTGATAACGACCGCCCTGGATTATGAAAATACGCCAACATACAAACGCATTCCGATTTTTTGAAATTAACATTTCTCTCAAATATAACAATTCATGGCACATACAATTACCACTAAGTTTTAAAAAATTAACAAGAAAACTAAGGATTTTCGATTGGTTTTGATATTTGTTACACTATTCGACGAAATTCATTTTGACAGGAAATAGTTAAGGAGTTAGTCCGTGTGATGTATGCAGAATTGCAGGCATCCATCAACCCTATTAAGGTTTGTAAGTTGTAGTGAGGAGGAGCTGCCTGCTGCCTGCGTCACTGTTCCGCGCGATGCTGAACCGAATCAATACACGAGGTGGGTTGGGCTGGGCTGGTGCAGTCAGTGGCCGGGATAACGTAAAGATTGTTTTGAACCTACAGCCATAAGCATGTGGGGAGGACAGCAGTAACATACCAAACAAGTCTTACAGAATCTCTGTTCAGGCACTTGAGAAAGCCTAAGAAAGTCACCATTTGTGATTTTCCAACCTTTCTTTCACATAACAACTAACAGTAATTTATTTTTCGTATTATGATATAATTACGTATTATGTCAATTAAAATGAAAAAAATTATATGACTACAACTTTCTAACTGTGGGCCCGGTAGCTCAGTCGGTATAGCGAGTGACTACGGACTGGACGGTCCGGGATCGAATCACGGTGGAGACGATATTTTCCGCCCTTCCAGACCGGTCCTGGGGCCCACCCAGCCTCCTGTAAAATGGGTACCGGGTCTTTCCCGGGGGTAAAGTGCGGCCGGGGCGTGCTGCTGACCACTCACCTCCTTCTAGTGCCGCGATCATGGAAGAGTAGAGCTATACCTCTACCCACCGTCTGGGCCACACCGGGTCGGTAACGAGAACACTTTACTATACAATTTTCTAACTCAGGATATTAGGCTCGTCATATATATATATTGTGGTTATTATTATTATTATTATTAAATCATACGTATCCCATTATTATTTATTACGTGTGACGGTCTCCAGCAGGAATTTTTCTTCTTAAATATAATTTAAGGGAAACAATTTTAAAATTTGTACTCTTAAAAGGAAATCATATCATTTTAAACAAGTTAATGCATTTAAACAAAATCGTCATTAAAAAAGAAGTAATTGAACAAGTAAAATGATTTGGAAGCAGTGCATAACATCATCATATCACAACTGTCATTATAATCACCATTATCATCATCATCCAGCTAACATGCAGCTGGGCCACTTGTTGACCCTTTCCAGTCTCACACATCCAGAAGTCTCCCCTGGTTCCTTCTGCCTTTTGGTCTGTCGTTTTTTAATATCCTCAGTAATCTATTACAGCGCATTCTGTTTATATGTTGCAGCCAGTTTCTTCTGTATTCCTGTAATTTGTTCGAAACTGAGGTTATATTTAGCTCACTTGTAACCTCTGTTTTCGTGTTATAATATGTCCAAATGTATCCTGCTATTTTTCTCATACATTTCACCTCTGCTGCTGTTATTCTTCTTGCGTCTCATTGTTCTAATGTTCCAGTTTTCACTACCGTATAACAAAGCTGGAAGGACAAGTGTATGTGTTTTGTATTTATTTATATTATATATTTATAGTTACATTTATATTCATATTTTTAATATTTATATTTAAATTATATATTTTTATATATTTTATATTCATATTATTTATATTTTTATTTTTATACTTAAATTCATATTTATATTTAAATTATATATTTATATTCATATTTTTAATATTTTTTTTCATATTTATATTTATATTTTTATATTTATATTTATATTCCTATTTATATTTTTAATATTTATATTATATATTTGTATTTGTATTTGTATTTTATTTTTATATTTATATTCATATTTATATTTATATTATTTCTATTATATATTTTTATATATATTTATTTTATTTATATTTTTTATATTTGTATTATTTATATTTTATATTACATATTTTATATATTTACATGTATATATATTTATTATATTTTTATTCATATTTATATTTTATATTTATATTTTACATTTTGTATTTGTTCGTGTTTTTCAGTTTCATTCTTGTTGTCTTTATAGTTCTCTGTGGTCTAAACAGATTGTCTACAATGCCTGTTTTGTTTCAAATTGAATTTCTTACCAATGTCAACTTCGTTTTCGTAAGATATCAAATTTTCTAATTAGTTAAAGAAATTGACGCGTTCTATATATTTTATCTATTACAGTATTACTTCTAACTAGATCTCAACCTAATAATGACAACAGTTTTTTTGTACTGACGTACAGGGGTGCTGATAATTCCTTAGCCCAACCAGGAAGGGAACAAGTTAATGTTTCTGTGTTCCTGTCAGAATGGCGTGAATTTCCTTCGGCGCCTTGCCTTGCATGGGGGGAAAAAACTTGATTACTTTTCGCGTCTCGATGTTGTTGAAATCGCACGCGTCCCTGACATGCTTCCAAGCTTGTTCACTTCCTGGTCGGTCTAAGGACTTATCAGCACCCCGGTAGTTACTACACGTTCTCTTGTTATTTGATTTAATTAATACCCAGCGTTCTGCAAGCTATCGTTTGTGTTAGATATTATAACTTGGTCATCAACAAACGCCGGCGTCAACAGTCGTTGATTCTTTGGAAGTGGAGTTCATGTTATATTTTCTTTCTGACATTTGGTTATTGTTTCATCAAAGTACGTATTAAAGGTTCAGGGGAGAGAGCACAACCCTGGAGTATAAGGGGTAGTGATGTGTATTACCATAGCCTCTCCTACCCAACAATCATCCTCACATTCTCATAGTATAACCTGACCCACAAACGAGGCAATGACGATCGAGCCATGGCCGTATAACCGTTTTATCAGGAATGGAGGCAATGCCATACCAAAACATGCTTGTCCAGACGCTAAAGGTATCCATCCTACCACTGGACTTGCTTTGTTCTGCGCTTGTAACCCATTCACGGGAAATTCTAACTACTGGCAAGCTTCACAAGAAGAAACTGGGCAGTGTAAAATACAACAACAACAACAATAATAATAATAATAATAATAATTTATTATTATTGTTGTTATTATTATTATAAAACCAGAAATTATAATTCGTGATAATGAAAAGGCAACATGTATGTTAATACACGTTGCAATTTCAGGAGACAGAAATGTGATTAAAAAAGAAGCCGTGAAGATTCTAAAATATAAAGACCTCACAATAGAAATACAGCGCATGTGGAATGTAAAAACAAAGGTGATACCAGTCATAATAGGGGCAACTGGGACTATTTCAAAGTCATTCAGAAAATACGTGAGCAACATACCGGGAAAACATGAAGTGAAGGAACTACAGAAAACAGCCATATTGGGCACTGCACACATACTTCGG
>Ga0131853_10017321_pt1 | contig 13119 bp, 6 predicted proteins | sample TergutLab28metaG_FD_92764 | JGI IMG/M metagenome (GOLD analysis project Ga0131853, IMG submission 92764) | Labiotermes labralis P1 segment gut microbial communities from Petit-Saut dam, French Guiana - Lab288 P1 (version 2) (version 2) | ecosystem: Host-associated > Arthropoda: Insects >...
ATGCGCCCCATATATTCAACAAGAATAATTATTAAAGATGCGCCCCATATATTCAACAAGAATATACCCAAATATTCCAAAAAAGTTAACACTGTTGTAATTATAAATGAGAAGAATACGTTTGTTATAACTTCTCCGCGCGATGGCGTCCATGTCACAAAGAAGATGCAGTGAAAGGACAAAAGAAGAAAAGTATATTCACCTCAGTACACGGGTGTAATCCTTCTGAGAAAAGCTTGTATAAAAATGAATGAAAACCCTTGGAAACAAAAAATAGAGAAATATATTATGAAAGAGTTGTAGTGAATTCCAAATTATTACAAGATTACTGGTTGTTGGTCTGGAGTTAATTACGTGTGGGTCTCTGACGAGCTTGTTTCTGCCTTGATGTTTGCATTCAGAGGATTAAATGAAAAGGGAAGAGATTTAGGACAAGTCTCTGGATGTAATTGAATGAAACGTTACTTCCTAATGAGGTGAAAATTTAAAATACTTTCGACACCTAGATAAATATAAAAAGATTTAAGTAAAGTTCTATTAATAATTTTTATAGATTTTGGCTCTACATTGCCGCTATCATGAGTTGAATTGTCATTCAATACAGAAAGGTTTGGAAACAAGATAACATTTGATTATTCATTTCATGCACACTTTTTATTACAATTCTTGGTGGCCATACTTGTCAAAGCATTCTACCTGCGGACGGTTATTACTTCCGGAAATTCTTAAATTTAAATTTATTACCACTACGCAATGTGTGAATGAGACGTTTTAATCTTCTGCCTGAGTTTGGAAGAACACACGTGTTATAGTATCTGCATAACACACTATGAAATTCAACAATTCTTAAATACTGCTTTCTTTATAAACAAATTTATTGAAGTGAATTAGATTATTTTTTGACGTTTTGCTGACCATGCATCTCAGTATATTTAACCTTTTGGCGCCGGAATTTTTTTAATTTTAGCAAACCCTGTATATAAAATGTGAATAATACAGGAACCAAATACTTTAGAATTATGAAAGAAACTGCATTTTGAAGAAAAAAAACGGAGAGTATATATCATGTTTAAAATATTCAGTACCTATATTTGTTGAATAAATATATAAAATGAAACTTTAGAGGTTAGCGGTGCGGTACGACCACTATAGTTGACGTTAGGCGTCAGAAGGTTAAATCAGTATTTGACCAACTTCATGCAAAATATTTGTTTCACAATAAGTTTATTTCATGCCTCTAAATGTTTCGAGCACATGCGCTCATCATCAGGAGGATAAAATTGCATTACACAGCATCTGGTATCATCACACCTATAGGTGCGATGATACCAGATGCTCGAAACATGTAGAGGCATGAAATAAAACTTATTGTGAAATAAATTTTGTGCATCAAGTTGGTTACATACTGAGATAAAAATAGATTATTTTCGTCTCCACTTCACGTTTAAGCCGCTAGTTTTGCTGCATCCTCTTCTGAAAGTTGAAATTTGGAAGCTAGACTGAATCTTCAGACATTCTGCAGGCTTCAGTGATTTTATTCATTGTCTCATTCAAATACAGGGACATTAACGTAAAGCAGACTACTTCTTCCATTTCAACATTATTTGGACATCATCACTTTAACCTTTTGACGTCTAACGTCAACTACAGTGGTCGTACCGCACCGCTAACCTCCAAAGTTTAATTTTATATATTTATTCAACAAATATAGGTACTGAATATTTTAAACATGGTATATACGCTCCGTTTTTTTCTCTTCAAAATGCAGTTTGTTTCATAATTCTAACATATTTGGTTCCTGTATTATTCACATTTTATATACTGGGTGTGCTAAAATTAAAAAAAATAATTCCGGCGCCAAGAGGTTAAATAACTTTGTTAGTCTCCGAAGTATACCTCAGGCAGTCCTATTACTTTCAGAAAAATTTAACCGTTTTTTACAGTTCATTTATTTGACAGTCATTACATTTCCATTTTGCTATCGTATGGAAACTTAAATTTAGCATTTTATTTATGGATAATTTTAGCTCTAAGGAAGCAAAAGCCAGTTCTTAATAAGAGGGCAAATACCACAGTACATAAAGAAGTACATAACACGTTCGTAAGCCCTAACGGAAACTACGCTTACCTCAAAAACAAGTGTATTTATTTATTCCAGTGTTATTCCAAATTCACCGATTTATGGTAATGTTTGAGACGCAAGGACAGGGCAGGAAGCGTTTAAGGGTTGTGTCTTGGTAAAATGTGCGGCTAATCAAACGTTCCCCCTGTATAAATCAACAAAACGATAAAACCTGCAGACTGAGATTCAAATCTCGGATTAAAATAATTTACATTGTAGCAAATACAAGCTCATATCTTAGACGTACGACTGGACATACAAGAACACGCATGTTGTTAATTATGCACTCAAATATTCATACACACTCTCACAGCTTATGTGCAGAAGGAAATAAAGGCTACATAAGTGCAAGAGCAAAATCGTAATTGGTAATTACATAAATAATACTTATATACATTCAGTCATTCATTCATATATATATATATATACAAGAACACAAAAGGCTACACGTATAAGAACCGGAAATGAAATTTATGAGGTGAACTGCAGTATACACATGGCAAGATTGCAAAACCAACGAAGATATTTTGTCGGAACTTAAAATTTCCCAGTTGTAAAGAGAATTTAAAATTACAGAAGTAAATGGGTAGAACGTGTTCGGCGAATGGACACAGACAGACTGCCCCATTTAATTATGAAATAAGAACCATGAGGGAAGCCAAGGACGATCCCGCAAAAGACTTCGCGACAGATAATGGGAACGACAGAGGTCACGAGACCTAAAACCACCCAAGCCACGTAACGATGATGATGGTGTAATATATATATATACACACTCTTGAGAGCACAAAGAATATGTACACTGATTATATATACATTTTTTAAACACATGTAAGTCTAAACAACACATATGTATATTAATATGTTCAGACAAAAGATGAAGTAAAAAAGACGTCTAAACAGTACATTTCCTAGACTTATTCTAGGGCCGATTCATCTTCCGTTACTTTCCAAACAGCATTTGCAAATATCTCATACCGTTACTCAATTATTACACCAACCACTGCACATATATAAAATTTATAAAATTTAAACATTAAAACATTAAAAACGCTCCGACATGTTTCGGTCCTAAGACCATCATCAGGGAGCTACATATTCCTTGCTAAAGTCACACTAGAAATAGTCACAGATTAATTTCATTGTACAAGTTGGGTGTTGTGGCAGCATGCCTTCGGTCCTAAGACCTTCATCAGGAAGCTATATATTCCTTGCTTCCTTCCTTCTGCACATCCGTAGCAGGACACTGTTCGCAACATAACATTACACAACACAGCATGCTGCCACAACACCCAACTTGTACAAAGAAATTAATCTGTGACTATTTCTAGTGTGACTTTAGCAAGGAATATATAGCTCCCTGATGATGGTCTTAGGACCGAAACATGTCGGAGCGATTTTAATGTTTTAATGTGTAAATTTTATAAATTTTGTATGTGTGCAGTGGTTGGTGTAATAATTGAGTAACTCGACAATATGCACGGTGTAACAATAATAATAAAAAATAAAAAATCTCACTCCGTATTTATTCTATATAATCTCTGTAGTTGACACTCCGTCCGTGATATTTGGGACCCTGCCACCACGACATGGCGCGTCCTCAGGTTACGATTGGTAGAACGGCCTCCAATATGGAGGGTAGATGCGAATATATCGAATAAGCATTTGCGTACAGGCGACAAGGGCTGGTCTTTCAGCTTAGGTGTTTGATGAAGAATGTTTAGGTTTTTATAGAAAGGGAAGCGGGCTACAATACAGTGGGTACAGGATCCAAACCAAAGCAGCGTAGATAATCTAAAGATGTAAGACGTGAAGCTAGCAGACTTTTCATAAACAAAAAGAAGGAATATATAAAAACTCAAATTAAGGAACTTGAAACTAACAGTAAGATAAAAAATATTAGGGGCTTGTGCAGGGACATAAATGACTCTAAGAAGGATTACCAGCCTAGAACTAATATAGTAAAGGACGAGAAGAGTAATTTGGTTATAGACTCTCACAATAATTTGGCTAGGTGGAGGAACCATTTCTCTCAGCTACTGAATATACATGGGGCTAATGATGGTAGGCAGACATAAATACACACAGCAAAACCACTGCTGCCTGCTGTAAGTGCCTTTGAGTTTAAGTTGACTATTGAAAACTTAAAAAAGTCACATGACACCAGATATTGATCAAATCCCAGCAGAACTGATTAAGGCAGTGGGTAGAACATTTCGCTATGAGAACCATAAACTTAACTTATTATTTCTATTTAGAATAAGGAGGAATTGCCTGAGGAGTGGAATGTTCCTATCTATATGAAGGGCGATTAAACAGATTGTAGTAATTATATGGGGCATATCACTTTTGCTAGAAACGTACACAATATCATCTAATACCCTTCTGTCAAGGTTAACTCCATACGCAGAGGAAATTTGCGGGGATCATCAATGTGGATTTCGACGCAACAGATCTACTACTGATCCCATATTCTGCATTCGTTAAATACTTGAGAAAAAATTGGAATAAAACAAAGCAGTGCATCAGGTGTTTGTAGAATTGAAAAAATTTCATAATTCAGTTAGGAGGGGTGTCTTGTACAATATTCTCTTTGAGTTTGATACCCCATGAAACAGGCAAGGCTAACAAAAATGTGTCTGATTGAAACGTGTAGCATAGTCCGGTTAGGCAATAATTTGTCTGATATATTTCCTATTAGGAATGGTTTGAAACAAGGAGATGCTATATCACCATTGCTTTTCAACTTTGCTTTAGAGTACGCCATTAGGAGAGCTCAGGTAAAACAGGATGGCTTGAAATTAAATGGTACACATCAGCTTCTGGTTTATGTTGATGATGTTAATGTATTGGGAGGAAGTGCATGTACTGTAAAGGAAATTGCAGAAGCGTTGGTAGTGGCTAGTAAGGAGACTGGTCTAGATGTAAATGCTGATAAAGCTAAGTACATGGTAATGTCTCGAGATCAGAATGCAGAATGAAATCATAGCATGAAAACTGATAATAGTTCCTTTGAATGGCTGGGAAGGTTCAAATATTTAGGAACAACCTTAACAAATCAAAATTTTCTTCAGGAAGAAATGAAGATTAGATTGAAGTCAGGAAATGCTTGTTGTTAGTCGGTGTAGAATCTTCTGTCGTCCAATTTGCTATCCAAAAGTTTAAAGATTAAGATACACAGAAGAATAATTTTGCTTGTTGTTTTGTATGGGTGTGAAACTTGGTCGCTCACAATGAGGGAGGAACTTAGGCTGAGGGTGTTTGAGATTAGGGTGCTGAGGAGAATATATGGGCCTAAGAGGTACGAGGTGACAGGGAAGTGGAGAAGAGTATATAATGAGGAACGTAATGATCTGTATTCCTCACCCAATATTGTTTGGGTGATAAAATCGAGAAGAATGAAATGGGCGGGGTATGTAGCACGTATGAGGAGAGGAGAGGCATATACAGATTTTCAATGGGGAAACCTGAGGGAAAGTGACCACTTGGGAGACCCAGGTATAGATGGGAGTGTAATACGGGGTGTCCCACTCGCTACCGATCCCGGCATTTCTTTAATAATTTTATCACTAATGAGGGTATTGCAATGAAATTTGAAGCGGACTTACCTACTTGTGTAAAAAATGTGATGACATCATAACTCACACTACAGACACATTCCACTTCATTTCTCACACAACGAACCTACTCCTGTTCAAATTTCGTTGCAATATCTTCATTGGTGTTAGGATTATTAAAGAAATGCTGGGTTCGGTAGCGAGTGGGACACTCTGTATAATGATGGATCTTTCGGAGGGGTGATGTGGGGGAATCGACTGGATCGATCAGTCTCAGAATAGGGACAGGTGGAGGGCACTTGTGAATGCGGGAATGAACCTTCGGATTCTATAAAAGACGGGTAATTTCTTGGCTAACCGAAAACCGGTTATCTTCTCAAGAAGGACTCTGCTCTATGAAGTAAGTAAGAGGTAAGTAAGTTGATACTATGTGAAATATTCAGATTGTTCAGGTATAAATAAATCGGTAGCACTGTAGACCCAGTTAAATTTAAGTAGACATACTGAAGATGTACCGTGAAATGCAGTCTGTGCTATACCTTGACTTGCTACACCCTGTCCCGCACATATGCTACCTAAATGTTTGTCATTAGCCTCATGCAGTACTCACCATCTTATCGTTCCACAGGACTGAATGACCTGCTATAATTTTGTCTGCATGAAGGGCAGCCCCATAACGCGACCTAAAACAGGAATAAAATAAGATAAGAAACTATGTGCAAATAAAACCATTCACAAACATCTCATTGCTAGTTGAACTTCGAAAAGATTATTTCATACATTTCTTTCTTTTCAATCCTGACAGAGTAGCGTCCAGAACCAACATTGTGTGATGGAGGATAGGCAACTCTCTGCTTCTGCAGGAATTAAACCCTTGTAAATTAGTGCATAACTAAATTAGGCTTACTGAGCCTTGTTGAGCTTCGAATGACGACTACAGAAATCTTAGTAATTGACCAACTTCATGCAAAAATTCTTGTTTTATAATAAGTTCATTATATTCCTCTACATGTTTCGAGCAATAAGTGCTCATCATCAGGAGCTCAAAATTGTATTATACAGCATCTGGTATCGTCACACTCTGTAGGTGACCGTCCGGTGCGCACGGGACGGCCACTTACAGGTGTGATGATATCAGATGCTGTATAATACAATTTTGAGCTCCTGATGATGAGCACGTAATGCTCGAAACATGTAGAGGAATATAATGAACTTATTATAAAACAAGAATTTGTGCATTAAGTTGGTCAATTACTAATATTATCCTGAGATGTACGGTCAGTAAAACATCAAAATTTGACGACTACAGACACAATGCCTGAGTTTCATTCAACATTACGACCAATAATGCTCAGCAGAACAAATTAACATACATTTTAGTCAATAACTACACGGTGAGTTTTTAAGAAAGTCGTCTCTTATTATTCATGGCATCCTTTTCGATTTTTTAACTTTTGGGTAGTAGTGGTCCCTGAACAATATATGAATTGACTGCACCGCAGGGCGTATATGACTACTCTGTTTGGAGCTTTATAAGGGAAGACATTAACATGCGCGCCACTTCGTTTGAAAGTGTGTAATCAAATCGCGTTAACAAAACCTGTGTTCTTCACGTATATATCTGTCACTTCCATAGTAACCGGCAGAGCTATGGGCGTTATAATTGGTTTCATGGAAACTAACGTAAAGGTATGGTCTTATTTTTTGTTTGTCCATTCGTCCGAAAGTTTTACCTCCGAGCTTACAGACAAGCTTCGAGAAGTGGATTCTACGTTTATTAAATTTGTCGAGTTAATTGAATTTCTTTTCAAGCATGAAACATACTTCGCACGAAGTAAAATCTAATTACGTAAAATGTCTTAATAAGCGTGCAAAATATTTGTACATGACAGAATAAAGATGCCATTAAGATCCGAAAGGTATTTTTGAAAAAGCTTTCCGGGTACAGTGATTACTTACTGAAACGGAAAAATTTCCACTTTTACACCCCTACATGCAGTTTTGAAATGTTATATATATATATATATATACAAACACACACACACACACACACACACACACACACACACATATATATATATATATATATATATATATATATAGGCTACCTGACTTTCAAATTGGAAATTACAAACTGCAGGTTCTGTACTTAATAAGTTTTACGGAGATTTCATAATATCATGATGTTACATTCATATTAACACACGTCCAATACTTTGCAGGTAAACACGAATGACAAATAATTAATGAAAATTATTTGAAGAAAGCCTGCAGTGTCTGGACAAAATCGATTACGAAGAAATAGGAAATGGTAGATATAGGTTAAACTCCGGTCCCATTGGCAGCGCGGTCTCTTGCTTGCTGGGATTGTGGGTTCGAATCCCGCCATGAGCATGGATGTCTGTGTCTTGTGAGTGTTGTGTGTTGTCAGATAGAGATCTAGGCGTCGCGCTAATTAGTCGTCCAGAGGAGTCTTACCGAATTTGACCTTGAAGCTTCGAAAATGACGAAACCCTGGCTCTTGCGCCATGGAAAGAAAATATGGGTTAACCTTTTGACGCCTAATGTCAACTATAGTGGTCGTACCGCAATGCCAACCTCTAAAGTTGCATTTTAAATATTTATTCAACAAATATAGGTACTGAATATTTTAAACATGGTATATACTCTCCGTTTTTTTCTTTTCAAAATGCAGTTTGTTTCATAATTCTAACTTATTTGGTTCCTGTATTATTCACATTTTATATACATGATGTGCTAAAATTAAAAAAATAATTCCGACGCCAAAAGGTTAAACCCTTCTGAATGATTATATTTCACGAAATATGACTACACAATAAATCACCAGTGTCACCCAGTTAAATGCTGCTTGGAGTTCAGCTTGTTTCCTTTTTAACAGAATTGTGGCGTAATGTGAAACGTAGTTTGCCGTGATTAATATGCACCATTATGAAAACAAAATAGAGTGACCGTCTTTGATAATATAACCCTTTGTGCTAATGACGGCGAAGGTAGTAACGCATCGAGCCGCTTTTAGGCGTGTGGAAACGTTGGAATTTTTATGTGACTCCTGATATCTTCCTATTAGAATAAAAATCGATCCAAACGAAATTTTTGGTCTTGTAATTTACTTCATAACGACCAGGAAAAAGGTCTACAAACGTGTTTCTGTAATAAATACAAACCTTTAGACACATAAGATGTTATTTGGATAGAGTGTAGTAATTTCATATTCATGTCCACGGGGTCGCCTTGAAAGAGAATTTATATGCTCTCAAAAAAAGGAAGGAACGAGTGAAGCTGATCGTACCTCATTAAGCGTCGTTCCATAAAAACATAGCCTGTAGCCAGAAGGGTAGCTCACACATTTTTAACCTGTACACTCGACTGAGGCGAGGATTAACTTCATGCTTGGGCCGCTTTACCCCCGAAAAAAATCCCACTCTATCCATTCTTGTAACCCAGAGCAGGAAAGGATGTGGTATTGAAAATAAAGTTACTGACACTCGACAAATCTAGCCCCACTGCAAAATCCGCAGCAACGCAGCAAAAGTCACTGCTTCAGGACAATTATCTAATTAGGGATATTGTTTCTAAAGAGAGGTAGCTCAGGACTCTGGTATCGCCATTGTGGCTGTGTGTTTTCCAAACTCTGAACTTTGTACCATTTCACCGAAATTCACAAAATTATTTCGGGATATTATGCCATTAGAAAATTTTTCATATGTAAATTTCAGTTTCGTACAGTCAGTCGCAAAAATGTGGCAGACTCCCAAGTTTGGGTTTTTTTAACTGCCTTGTGCCAATGAACGTTAGAAAATATGTAAAGAATGTAAAGTTAATATTTTTGTGGAATCTGCAGTAATAAGAAGGCTTTCACAGTAGATCATAAAAATTACTAAACACCAGTACGAAATGTAGTTTTTAGGAAAAAAAATGTATGATATATGATTTGATAACGATTTGAAACATCTGGAATAGATAAGGTAAAGGTAAAGGTAAAGTGATCCCGTTACAGGCCCGGTGTGGCCCAGAGGGTGGTTAGAGGTACAGCTCTACTCTTCCATGACCGCGGCACTAGAAGGGAGGTGAGCGGTCAGCAGCACGCCTCGGCCGCACTTTACCCCCGGGAAAGTCCTGGTAAACATTTTACAGGAGACTGCATGGGCCCCAGGGCCGGTCTGGACGGGCGAAAATTCTCGTACCCACCGGAATTCATTCTCCGGACAGCCCAGCCCGTAGTCAGTCGCTATGCCGACTGAGCTACCCAGCCCACGGATTAGATAAGATAAATTAAAAATATAAAGGAATTGTATTTAAGCAATAAGTGATTCATAGGAATATAAAAACAATAATTATAGAAATAGTAATGTAACATCATTAGTCCCTGCAGTGGGAAGCTAGGGTTTGGATTATGCTCGTAATTCCTATTTCTGTACTATACTCTTCAGCTGGAGATCTTCCGATGGACCAGTCCTCCAATCAACAGTGTTACCACATTTATAACGAATTTTATTATATTTACACGATTATTTAAGAGCAGAAATTTCCAGACAAATAAAAACAAGGGTAGAGAAACTGTAGAAATTAAATGTGCCTTATTAACCTGTAAGGGCCCGAATTATAAACAAAGCTGCTGACATGAAAATAAGCTGATGAGTAACACTGGGACAAGGAGAAGCAGACATGCTGGTGCAAGTGTCGACCCAAGTTCTCATATTTGTACAAATTTCCCCCGGGATTCACAGTCGCAATAGAGATAAAGGACGAGAAACTGTTTATAATTAAAGAGGCTATGTCTCTTTTTTTGCTTCCGAACGCGAAATTAAGGATAATTCCAACAAAGTAATTTCGTTTAACCACTCTTATCGTCTTATATTCTTTTTTTTTTTTAAATCGTGGACCTTCAATTCAGTAGTGCTAAGTTCTAGTTCATAAAGTCTCAAATAAGATCAAAAGTTCGTCACAGTTTTCACAAAATGCCACAACTGGACCGTGTCCTAAACAAGTTCTTATTAATTCTCTACTTCATAGGTCACTCCTAATAGATGAGCTTAAATTTCTCTCCTATCGTTTCTAAGGTATAACAAGTTGACTCTTTCCCAGATGTAGGCTGTTCTTGTTACTCATTCCTTATATGTTGTTCATACTTCATCCTAAACAAGTGTGCCATTAAAACTGAATTGAATCAGGCCATAGCACATTTTATATAATCCATTTTAATTCCTATACTTATTATGCACTAGGTTTTACATTTCATGCAACCAAAGCGTAAAATTTGCCTTCGGCTAAATAAGTTAAATATCGATCCCAATGGTTGCGCGGTATAAGGCTTTAGTCTGCGGCCGCTCGCTTGCAGGGATTGCGGGTTCGATTTCCGCCGGAGGCATGGATGCCTTTCTCTCGTGTGTGTTGTGCGTTGTCAGGTAGAGGTCTAAACGTCGGGCTGATCACTCGGCCAGATGAGTCCCATCAACTGTGATGTGCCCAATGAGTGTGATAGCGAATCCCCATAAGGGGAGGTCATGACACAAAATGAGGTCGAAGCGCCACAAGAAAAAATAAAATAACAAAGTTGAACAAAATTTGAGGAAGTTCGTATGCAGGTGAAGCGAATAAAGGATCCTGTGCCGTAATGTATACGGCTCTGCAGCTCTGGAAATTGTACGCTGTCTCTACAGTACAGTGTGAGGTTGTGCGCTGGACGGGAGACGTTAAAGATAGTGCCTATTAGGATAATGTTCTGACGTAGCAATGCACCATTGCTGTTAATACAAGTAGGTAATTTCTTCGTAATTTGCCTAATAATCATCAACCAAAAGACTTGGTCAATTACGTGCAGTGTCTCCATTTTGGCCTCTTTCGTGGCTTGTGTCTGCTCAAGAGACGATTACTAAGAGACGTGACTGTGTTTCTGAAAGATAAGCTGCCTTTTTCTGACATATTATCACTGAAATGCGTAAAGCAAAGGAAAACAAGTCACAGCAAAATTTAAAGCCCAATAAACGTATTCGAATTTATGCAAAATTAAATTTTAAAACATGTCTTTAAATATTATTTCTATCAATTTTAAACTCAAGGTTCCGTGCATCGTAACTCAATGTTAATAAAAATCCAATCAGATACAACAGTATGCAGATATTTATTTACTGTAAAGTCACTCTATATGTTTCGGGTGTCACAGCAACCATCATCAGGAGTATTAAAAACTGTAACCGCAACCTCCGGTACAGGTCATAATACTGGTATAGCTGCTACTTCCCTCCAACGTGGCCCGATCGGGCCACGTTGGAGGGAAGTAGCTGTACCTGTACCGGAGGCTGCGGTTACAGATTTTAGTACTCCTGATGATGGGTACTTTGACACCCGAAACATGTAAAGTGGCTTTGCAGTAAATAAATATCTGCATACTGTTGCATCTAGTTGGGTTTTTTATTAACATTATTTCGATCATTGATCGTGAAAGGATAAATAAAGGGATCTGTAAACAAGATCCTTTATTTCATATTTTTTTTATTCATTCCTTCCTTCATTTTATGCATTTTTTTATTTAAGGAGAAATGAAAATAACAAAGCAATAAGCGAAATTCAACATAAAGACCCTTTTAGAGCAGAGTTATGGCAGTTTTATTCTGTCAGCGGTTCTGTTGGAACTACCTTACCAAGTAGCACTCAGATGTTATTACTCCTTCAAGAGGACGAACATTTGAAACAATAGGTCGAGCTGTTGGGGCTGTTCTCTGTTATATTCTCCAGAGAGTAAATAAATTTATTTTATCACAGAAACTTTGCTTTTGTGTAGGTTAATTACGTAATCCTTAGCAGCTCGAAACATACAAACATACCAATGAGCATTGATTAGGCGCATTTCTTTTAGTAAAAAATAAGTTGAAGAAGAGGCGTACTACAATTTCACTAAAGTTTATTATTTTAAACCTCAAGAATATCTGAAAGGTTGAAAAGAAATTCCGCAAAAAGATAATTTACACGGACTGACACTTCAGCTTATAGGATTGTCTCCCTTTCTAAGCATTTTTTAATCCGTTGCTAGTCACAAGTAAGTACACTATTCCTCGCCCTTTTACGTCTGGATTTATGAATATATCGTCTTTTCCAAATAAACGAAATTTACGGAAATAACTCTGTTCTTACTACACTTCTGAAACACATACACAAAAAGGCACACAATCTACGACAAACCAGCGCTTCGTATTATATATCAGAACTGAATTAGACGATCTCTATTTAATGAAGGTAGTCTAAAATTTAATTTGAATGAAGTCATCCCGTTGTGTATCTATATATTCACTTTATTACTATATATTGACCGCCTCTGTGGTCTAGTGGTCAGAGTTTCTGGCTACAGATACAGAGGTCCCGGGTTCGATCCCCGGCGCTACCAGATTTTCTGAGTAGTAGTGGGTCTGGAACGGGGTCCAC
>Ga0131853_10017322_pt1 | contig 13119 bp, 5 predicted proteins | sample TergutLab28metaG_FD_92764 | JGI IMG/M metagenome (GOLD analysis project Ga0131853, IMG submission 92764) | Labiotermes labralis P1 segment gut microbial communities from Petit-Saut dam, French Guiana - Lab288 P1 (version 2) (version 2) | ecosystem: Host-associated > Arthropoda: Insects >...
GCTGTGGTTTCTCTGATCTCGGGGGGGGGTGTTTTCGTGCGTGTGGTTACCACGTTTTTTTTTTTGATTTTTTTTTTTTACACTTTTTTTTTTGTGGGTTTTTCCCCCCCCCCCCCCCCCAATTATTTTTAAATTATATAACCTAGAGCTTCCACTGAAACTGAGTTTATGTCCGTGATGACAAGAATGGAGGTGGTTCTCAAAACATTGGTTTCCTTGCCATTCAGCCATGTGACACAGCTGCTGGCTCAAGAAAGTTTTATTATATTTTCAAACTGATGATATTAAGTTGTGTACATTTTTCATTGACAAAATTTTTCTCTTACTAATCACTGTTGCAGCTCGTGAAGCAGAACTACGCCAACTTCGCAAATCCAATACAGATTACGAGCAACAAAATGCAATACTGCAGAAGCACATTGAGAATATGAAAGCAGCAGTTGAAAAGCTTGAAGTCGAAACAATGCAGCAGCGTAATAACAATGTAGCTTTGCAGCAGCATTTGGACCATATGAGAGCTACACTCACTGCCAGCTTCCAGAATATTCCTCTTCCAGGTAAAATGTTAATGAACAGCTCACTGTATGCATTAAAGCAATGTATTATCTTGTGAGGCTGATGGATGTATTAGTGGCCTTTAATTATATGAATAATAGCTGTGCAGATGTTCTGAACATCAAAGTCATGGTTGGGTTTGGCCACATTCTGCACCTTGAGCACCAACATTTAAACATGACACACTGGTCCCATTTGCTGTTACCACAGCACAGTTTGTGATCAAATGCTGGTGTGTTGTGTATGTAGCCATACAATCTGCAACCAGCCATATTTTATTAGAAGTTCTGTGAACAGGTTTCACTGAACATCCGTTATAGTTCCCAAAATTATAGTAAAATGGTAATGATGGAACATTTTTGGTGTTTTTGACCAACTATCTACAGTCTTTATTGCTGGTGTTTTCTTCGTAGTCAGCTCTTGACGGCCTAGTTAGCAACTTAGATGTGACAGGTTTTTTTATAATCTATGAATGGATTTTCAGATCCCTTTTTTATCAGTTGATCAACAGTTTCCCTTCTTTCATTTCACCACTGTCCTTACATTTATGAATTCTTGAATGTGCAGGCAGCAATGAGGTTCCAACACTGAATACAATTGATAATTATATGACACGTCTGCATTCACTGCTTCTTGATTCAACCACTCAAGACCGAGAGGCACTTTTGGCAACAGTACGTGAGTTGGTGGGCCGTTTGGAATTCCATGGATGACCCATGCAGCCCAGTGTTCGCAGGCGAAGGCACAATAAGTGACCTGCATTCATTTGTGACTAGTGAGAATAAACATTGTGAGAAATTGTGATGAACATGCAGTCTCTTTTTGCAAAAGGGACAGTATTATTACTGACTGATACCAAAAGACAGTGAAGGAGAGAATTAATGTAATTGTAGTTCATGTGTGGCATTTTATTTCACTAGAATTATGGAGGGTGATTCAAAAAATTTTAGCGCTTGTATATGTTTGATTGTGCAGAGAGCCATTGGCATGACTGTTGCATTCCCCAGGCTTTAATACCCTGTATGGAAGATGTTGAACAAGAATGTGTATGCTTCCAGAGCTCAGAACTTCAATGAACTGAGCAAGTAAATTAGAGCTGGCATCAATTCCATTTCTGCAGTGGTGTGACAACATGCAGTGTGAGCACTTTACCATACTGAGAACAAGATAAGACTTTAAACTGTTGTTAACATTGCACAGTGTTTGGCGAGTATATTTTGGACCCCACCAAAGGGTTAACATTTTTCTTGAATCATCTTCTATTAGAATACTGCTCTAAGTTTGTTTGTGTTTTTCTGTTGATCATTAGCTTTATTTCTTGTAACCATTTCCATACCTGTTTTGTTCCAAACTGTTATTTTCATATATTTAAGCAAACCGAGATCTGATACGTATTGGTTATGTCTACGTACAAGTTGTGTAGTGACTTGATTTGTTAAGAAAGCTTATGATGATCAACAAATAAAGACAGTAGTTGGTAATAGAAGTTAAAGTGTACTTATTATATTTATTGGTGGAGTTGGTAACTGTCCAATGTACCAGTTCACTTATCTCAGGTACCATAATGCAATATAAGAATACTATTGTGTGATGAATAGTAGTACAGCAAGCTTGAGAAAGAGACTTTACTGCAGGCCCTGGTTTGGTGGTGGGAGGTGAAAGGTATTGTAATGTGCTTAAACTTTATACATTGTGATAGTGGGACCACAACATCTCGGAGTAGAAGGCCACAGGGTGTAAAGATGTGGACTGGACTCATGACACAATGGCAGGCTGTTCCACAGAAGGTGGGAAATTTGATTAGCAAAGTGTTAGCTTCTTGAGGAGGACTCTTTTATGTACAGTTCATTATACTTAGTTAATTTAAAAATGAAAAACATACATTACTACACCACAGTTCCTTCAGGCTCCAGAAACCCTAAGAGCGCAAATGGCATTAATCAGTTAAAAAATCCACTGTATTGTTACCAGTTTTGAAGTGTTTTTTTTCTTGAACATTTTAATATTTCTAATGATTCTTTCTTAAAATGAATACAAAGTAAAATGAAGGCTTGCAGTAGTCTTAGAGTAAAACATATCATGTTATTCTTCATGAAAGTTGTAAAGTATGGACAGTTTACTGTACATGAAGTACTTATCCAGTCTGCCTCGATAGTAGCACCACCTTATGGGGAGGAGGTTTGCATATGCTAATGACACTGAGATATACTTCCAGTAGCATAGCTACTGGCAGGAACTCCCCTGGAGAACAGGTCAAGGAGTAGGCATCAGACAGACACCTTGCAGGCCTACAGACTGTCAGGTCTGGCAATCCAACCATTAGACATACCCGGCACAGTGCTTGTAATACAGTCAGGGAACATTTTGCTTACTGACAATGTTCATGTGAATTGTGCCAACACCCATGAAGACAGGACGAGCCTGGATGTCGTGTTCCTTCTTGCGGTAGCTGCTACTGCCACCACCAATGATGATGATGATGATGATAATATGCTATAACACATAATGAAGTGACATTAGTCATGTCTAGAACTAGAATACCACCTGGGTAGCATAACAGATATCTGGATTCCCATATAACCCTCACAAGCTTTGTAAAAGCCACTGTTGATCATTTCCAGCATCTATCAACCCAAAACATGCAGCAGAAATGGGATTCCCCTGTAATCAGAATAAATATTGTTACAGTATTGATTGCACCACTGATAAATTTTTAAAAGTTTCTGAAAAGGAAAGAAGATGTTAATTTAGATAAAGAAGTTCTGTTCTAACAGCACATACTACTGAGAACACATTAATGTTAAAATATAAATTTGTGAATTATTAACTAGTACTGGTATTTTTTTAAGACCTGATGAATACAGAACCTCAGAGTGTATTATTGTGTAATTTTTATTGCAAGTGAGTTCATTCATGTCACAATAACCATTCACTAAACAAAAAGTTTGTTTCCAGAAATAAAACATGAAAATGGTTGTCCCATTCCTGTAATGTATGATATTTGGTACCTTCTGTACTTGGAACAAGGCAAAGCAGTGGTTTGCTAGAATTATGAAGCATCTTGTTTTCATATTTAACAGCAGTGTGCAATGCAGCTGTACTCTTCAGCCCAATGTGATTATCTGTAGGAGGCCAATTATAAGACATGATGTTTCTAATTAATCATTTATCACCCAAAAGCATGTGATGTTAACATTCTGTGCATGACATTTACATCTTGATGGACATGTACATGGAAGACAATAATAAGGATTACACAATACCACACATGTATGTGGATGTCTTTTCTTATGTATGTGTGTCTGTATGGACATTTGTGCACACATGCTAGAGTTTCTTTTTGTTGTGTTTTGGATTATAAATTCTATTTAGTATTATCCACTGATACTTCATTTTGTGTACTTTTCAATATCAGGAAGAGGAAAACATAATTAGAAGACATAGCACTCCTTGAGTATCTAATAGATTACCAAAAAAATCATTGGCAGACACAGATTTACAATTTTATCTTTCAAATGAGTAGGTACTGCAAAATACTCATTCCATTCCAGTGATGATAAATTAATTCTTGGTAACCTAAGGTAAGACTGCTCAAGGGTCAGATACTGCAGCTTCAATTCAGCATGAGTACGTACTGGTTACTCTGTTTATTTTCTAATATTCATGTGGTAATGAGGATAGCTGTATTTCAGAAAGTGTCTGATCACTCTTATAAACTGTCGTACCCATATTTTGTTTCTGAAAACAGGTCATGGTAGTTGTATTCCCTTTTAGGCACATGCACAAAATTGCAAAAAGCAACTGTTAGCTTCATCATGTCTGATGTCCATCCGTATGGCACAACTGGGCTGCCACTGGATGGATTTTCATGACATTTGAAATATGATTATTTTTCCAAAATCTGTCAGAAATTCAAATGTCATTAAAATCTGACAAGAATAACAGGTACTTTACATGAAGACCAATATACATAAATTTTTTATCATATCTCACTCATTTCATCTTAGTATGAGAGATGTTTCAGACAAATTTTTAGAGAAAAACAAATACACTATTTTTTGGTTGAAATCTTGCCATTTATGGGGTTATGCAGAAAACTACTGTAGAGCTGTGTAGGCCACAGACAACAAGTTGGTGAATGTGCATTGCAAGCTGGATACCTAAGGTTACAAACACGCTCAGAATGTGTAATACTCATTGCTTTTCCAGTGCATTAATGGTTGCATAAACATGATATTAACACTGCCTGTCTTGTTTATAAATAATTTGGTGAGTGTAAAAAACAAACAGACATGTTTGCATGCTTGAAACAAAGTGGTAAACTTTGAAATCCTATTACAAGTACATATTTTATGAATCCCTGAAGATTGTGTCCTTCAGAGAAGTGTTCAGTGACCAAATGACTTACATGTGATTTTATTCATAAGGGCATTTGATGTGATACTATGTAAAGTACAAAATAGGCACATTAGGCAGTAATGTAACAGGATTTCATATACACTGTACGCTGACTTCTCATGTTTTGTGGCAAGAGTATCTAATGTATACTATAATATACTGAATGACTATTAACTACACCAGTTGTTTGAGGTCTATATTACTTCCAAATTACACACACACACAATTTGGAAGTAATGTGAGTAGTGTGAGGGTTATGATGCCGTATCCAAAAAGATCTGACTCACCACCAAGACAAAACGGCAATTAGTACAGCTTCCTCCAACTAAGTTATGTAAGAAACAGTCAACCCAACTAAATTTTTTAAGTATTTAATAAACTGATATGTTTCAAACAGTTACCTAACAGTAACTATGTTGAATTGCAGGACAAATTGCTATGACCGCAAAGTGCGTGGGGGAGGGGGTTGCCACATCCTTCAGGTGTACATTGAATGCCCAAAATAAAAAAGGAACTTGGTGGCTTAAATGGGTTACCAGGTAGATACTGCTATTGTTTGGATTACAAGACGAATACGATTCACGATTTTGAGTCGAGAACAATAAAATTCAGGAACCACCGAGAAGGGAGGAAAATAAACAAGAGGGCATTTAATAACAGGATTGGGGAGAATATTTTGATCTAAGGGTTTATATGTATGGATGATGCGGTAAAATACTCGGGTTCTGTAATTTGTACTGTTTACCGGTCATCACGGTTGATAAATCAAAACTGATATAATGGGCGGGGCATGCAAAGGAGACATGCATACAGTATTTTACTCTGAGTATTTGAAGAGAAGAAACCAAATGGGAAACATGAAAGTAGATACAAGGATAATATTAAAGCTGATCATAAAGTAAGAGGGAATATCCTTGGCGAATCCTGATCCGGAAATCAGGTCTGTCCGAAAAGTACAATGCTGCATTGTATTCCCTTCCTGTAGACTTGACCACCAGATCAGTTTATCCCGAAATGGATTCACCTGGCTCATTATAGGGGTCAGTCAATGGGCCCTCATCCACACTGTACCTTCAGATTACATATACCAGGCAGGAAATATTTTTACCAGCTGCTTCACAAGAACAACTCAGCTCCATGGATTTAATAAGTCAGACCATGCCTTTTTTCTTTTTATGCCGTTATTGTCTTCTCACCTTTTAGTATTTTCTTTGAAAGTGGGATTTTTTTGTATTAGGAGAGAGTGAAAAGTCAATCCCAGTTTTATTCCGATGTTGCATATTTTGCTGTGCCATGAGACAGTTTATACTGTATGTTCAGCTGCAAGCAAATCTTATTTTATAGTTCTTCCTGCATATTTTGCTGCAAATTTGCATTTTGACAAAGCATCATTTATGGATATTTTAATGTTTAGCTACAGTAGATTTTTATACATTCAACATGCAGAACTCACTTAAAAGCACACCAAATTTGGCTCCCATTCATCCCAGTTTTGCTGGGACAACTCTCGTTTTCAGTAACTAGTCTCAAACTCCTGACAAAATTTAACTGGGGCACTAAAAGCACCGATTTTAGTATTGAGGGAAAAGAGCGATTTTTCATTTCAATACAACTAATCATGTGTCGTGGAGAAATATCTGCTGAATGCACAATGCCCATTCAGCAGTGCAGCTCAACTTTCTGTGCAGTTACTGAAGTGGTGCAAGGAGAACTTCCTCAATGATGTCTGTCTTGCGGGCTACCATAAGAAACGATTTCAAGTGCACACAGTTAGTAGTTGCTGGTGGTGAAAACTAACTTCAAAGATGTTGCCTGTTCATAATTTTGATAGATTTTAATTGAAGATAACTAATTCTACGGAAATTCATACTTCAGGATAGTACAGTATTAAAAAAAGTCGGGCGAAGAACCTGGATCTCCAGGCGAACCTTAAATCATTCGATAAGAACACAACATGAAATACGATATTTTTCATTATCTAATATCCTGTCTATAATAAAATTATGTTTTTGGGCCGTAGTTTGTTTTGTCAAATTTATTAATTTCTAGGAGATAAAGAAATCCCGTTTTTTATTATCATACTGTCGGACCCCTATGCCAAACAACGTACAGGCTACAATAGATTTTAGACTGCATGTGAACATACGGGCCGACAGAACGTACTGAACGACGTCCGGTCGCTGACAGGAAGTGACAGAGGCTGAACAGAATGCAGCAACAACCCACACAAGTGCTAACAGCTTATTTTACGGTGCGTCTTATAATTTGGTATGCAGTCAGCGTGTTGTCACATCTGTCTATTCCAGCAGCATCAAGATTACGAAGGATCAGTGAATCTTCTTCACAACTTCATTTTGACCACTGATCTTTCTTCTTTTATATCATCTTCATAGACAATGCTTTCTTATTACACTACCTTTGTGTATGGAACGTCTCTTTGGATGTTGTTTTAAGTTCTCATTAGAATAAGAGTACTCGCATTGTTCTTCTTTAGGTATTTTTTAGTTCTATCTTAGACGCTCCTTGTCAAATAGAAATGTTACCTAAATGTTCAGATCATTTCGGACAGAAACTCTTCTGGAAGACATAACATGTTTCTTCAGTTTATCAAGCCAACCAATCAAACCACTGAAATAAGAACACAATAGATGCATATTCTCCTACACGTTTCGGCACATCTCGAGTGCCATAATCAGGGAGTCCTTATATGGGTTAATATTAAAATAAATGCTTCCATTTATTTGGTTGCAGATTCATCAGCTCGAAAATGTTTCAGGCACATGTTCCAGAAATTAATCCCTGCTTATTTACAATGTGGCTTGAAAAGAAGGTAAATTTGGAAGTTTCAATTTGTTAAGTTTCATTTGAGCGTAGAATCTTTGGTATGGTGTGCCTCTTCCCATGTAATTTTGAGTCATTTATCTGGCCACCTCCTATTTATAAAAGGAAATGTTAAAGTATGTGCAAAGCAATATATATATATACTATAAAAAATAAATATATGTTTTCTCCGCGGCAGAACAGCTCCTAGTAGACCAGGGCCTCCTCATTATCGAGGCTTCAAGATCACACTCAGACACACCACACTCGGTAGGACTCCTCTGGACAAGTGATCAGCCCGACGCAGTGACCCCTATCTGACAACACACAACACTCCGAAGGGACAGACTTCCATACCCCCGGCGGGATTCGGACCCGCAATCCCAGCAAGCGAACGGCCGCAGGCCCAGGCCTTAGGCCGCGTGGCCACAACGATCGGTAGATAAAAATATATAAAATACTTTATTTCTCTGTTTGAGAATAGGATATGAGGAGAAAGATAGACTTGTACCTAAGAACTGACGCGAGAAAAAAAAACTGTATAGGTGACCTTCATAATCATAATCCTTAAACTTCGCTGGTCTTTCAGATGAGGAGGATGAAAGGGGCAGGACATGTGCGCGATTGGAAGCATGAAATGCGTATAAGGAAGGAAAGCAACATAGTGGGGGATATCTTAATGGAATTTTTGGACATACCTTTCGTGATGTTTACGTCCGAACACCAGAAATGAAGCACTCTCTACTGAGCCTATCTTACGGTTTGTTCCCGGGCCTTAAACGTAAAAGGTAAAGTTCACCATAGAACAGGCAACGAAGGCCCAGTGGGGGAGTACAGATAGAGCCATACTCTTTCTTTAACCTTGGCGCTAGTTGGGGTGGTTTGTCAATGCCACGCTCCGGCCGCTTTACCCCCGGGGAAGACTCGGTACCCATTGTACAGGAGGCTGGGTGGGCCCCAGGGCCGATCTGGATGGGTGCGGAAAAACTTGCCCGCACCGGGATTCGATCCTCGGACCTTCCAGGCCGTAGCGAGTCGCTATGGTGAATCCGGAACAGGTTTTCCTCAAAGTACTTCCGTTGTTCCCTGTCAGTAGCATTACATCAATGTTCTGTATTTATATTACTTTCATTTACCACCTCCCTCAAATAATCGTAACTGACAGCATCGTTAAATAAAACACTTCCCTTTTTACCTCAATAACAACAGCAATAACACTAAAAAGAAACAACGAAGATGCAACAATCAAAATTCTTCACATTTATCCCACTTCATATACCTCTCTGAGTTCGCAGAACGGTACTTCTCGCAGTTTTTAATTCGGTGGGACATCTTGAGGTCATGGGGTGTACAGCACATGAATATTTTGTTTATTTTTATGTTACACTTCGAACCAGTGACAATACTACTACCGAAAAATATTATATACGAGGAGGTGCTGATAAGTCCTTAGCCCGAACAGGAAGGAAAAAAGCTACAGCGACCAAACTCGGGATTTATTCAACATACTCCCCACGAAGCTCAATAAACTTCTTAGCCCGTTGCTCTAACTTTTGCAAGCCACTCAAAAGAAATTCAAAAGGTTGTCCGTCCAACCAGGTCTCCACGGCAGCAATGACCTCCGCATCGGACGAAAAATGGCGAACTTTCGGGTTTTTTTTCAGTCCAGGGAAAAGGAGGTAGTCAGATGGGGCCAGATCCGGAGAATAGGGTGGGTGATCAAGAAATTGGAAGCTTAGGTAGGCCAGTTTCTTCTGGGTTGCAAGTGACCGGTGAGCCGGGGCTTTGTCGTGCAAGAACAAGACCCCCTTAGTGCCCTTCCCGCGGCATTTCTCCTTCAAAATGTCCTTCACTTGCACCAGTAGAGATGAGTAATACTCCGCGTTGATAGTTTGGCCCTTTGGAAGATAATCAATAAGGAGGATACCGTCATGTTCCCAAAAAATCGAGGCGAGAACTTTTCCAGCGGATTTTTGCACTCCGAATTTTTTGGGCGCGGGGTGAGCCGCTATGCCGCCACTCCATTGATTGTTATTTTGTCTTTGAGTCATAGTGATATAGCCAGGTTTCCTCCATGGTCACCAATCGAGACAATAAATTATTTGGATCGCGACGAAGAACTTCCAGAATTTGTTCCGACGACTGGCACCGTTGATGTTTTTGATCCCCTTTCAGGCATTTCGGGACCCACTTCGCGGAGAGCTACCGCATGTCTAAATCTTCATGAATGATGGACCCATCCCGCTCACGTGAGATGCCCAGTTGCTCAGCTATTGATTTAGCCGAAATTCGGCGGTCTTCCGAGATTAGCTCGTGAATTTAATCAATAGGCTCCGGGGTGGTCATTGTTTTGGGTCGTCCAGAATGAAGCGCATCATAGGTGGAAAAATCACCACATTTAAATTGGGCCACCCAGTTTTTGATGGTGTCATACAATGGTGCATGTTCCCCTAATGTTTCTGTCAGAATGGCGTGTATTTCCTTTAGCACCTTGCCTTGCAAGAAAAAAAAACTTGACAGCTCGCATCTCCATGTCGTTGAAATCGCGCGCGTCGCTCGACGTGCTTCCTTTCAGCCTCTGTAACAAGAAAAGACTTGCAAAGACTTCGGCGCATGAACATACTCCTCTTTCCAACGACACTATCGATTCCGTCGTACGACATCGGGAAGTAGGTTGGGCTAAGGGCTTACCAGCACCCCCTCGTATTACTGAATGATCAACATCTCAACAAAAATATTAATGTTATTGATAAATCAGTTCAATTCTTGTTTGTGACATGTTCAGTCGACGACCAAGTGGCAGTAATAGAAACAGTACAAAATAAGATACAAGGAATAAAAGACAATGAGAAGGACACCTATGAAACAGTCATGAAAAGTGTACTTAAATACCTCTACAGGTCTGGACAGGCCCTTGAGGCTCCAGGAGGGTGAGAATCTCAGAATTTCTAAACAATGGTCACATGAAGATGACAAGGTTGTCAGCCCTACATACCGGCCGCTTTTACCCCCTGGTGCTCATTTCTGTTAGTTGCTTAGTCGACCCCAGGCCCGTAGTGCGGCTGGAAGGATTAGTCAATGAAAAATCCCAATGATACCACCGAGAAACGAACCTGCGACATACCGGCCTGTGGCGCTTTGTCTCGACTAACTGTGCCACCGTTCACCCCAGACCTTATGATATAAACTGAAAATAATATCGAATTTGAAAGTGATGATTTGTATTCTGAAGATATCAGAATTGCTACAAACTGAATTGGCCGCGGTGCGGCTGGCGGTGGGGCAGCTTTTGAAAGTTGGGTTAACATGAAAGAAAATAAAGTCCGATTGGGAACTGAAAGATCCAACACTTCCACAGAAGAAAGGCAGGATTTAGAACCCCCCCGCCCCCCCAAAAAAGCCTCGCTATGATGCCTTCTGTCACGAAAAGTTCATAAATTAAGACGTTTAACAGTAATGGCATAACTACAGCCTACTGTTTGGGGACAAGAACAGACTATAGCGAGTAATTTGACGTTCAGGTGACCGTGCATCGTAAAAAAAATTCTTATAATAAAATTAACTAGATGCACTAATTTCTTAAATTTATTTTTGGAAGAAACTCTACATGTTTCGGACAGTTCCTCTGTCCATCATCAGGAATTTTTCACTTTACACACAGCAGTGGTGTATGCCATACAGGTTTGCTGACAGCTTGCTCGAGTTTTTCACTGTACACAGCAATGGTATATTTCATACAGGTTTGCTGTGTATACAGTGAAAAACTCCTGATGATGGACAGAGGAACTGTCCGAAACATGTAGAGTTTCTTCCAAAAATAAATTTGAGAAATTAGTGCATCTAGTTGGTTTTATTATAAGAACATAGTGAGTAACTACAAACGTCCGCTGAATGTGTTCGAGTCCTGTAACAATAGTAGAGGTCAAAGAATTCCATATTACAGAATCGCACTCCAATTTGGCCTAAAAACTTGAAAATGTAATATCAACACACTACAGAGCGTCTAGACCCAAAATATTAATGGATAAAAAATTAGAATCAAGATAAAAATAAAGGTGAAAGTTAAGGTTTACCGTAGAACAGGCCACGAAGGCCCAGATGGGGAGTAGAGGTACAGCTGTACTCTTTCTTTAACCACTACACTAGATGTGGGGTGTGTGGTCAACGCCACGCCCTGGCCACTTTACCCCCCTGAAAGAGACCTGACACCCAAAATATAAGAGGTTGGATAGGCCTCAGGGCCGGTCCGGGCGGGTGAGGAAATTTTGCCCTACTGGGATTCGATTCCCCAACTGTCCAGCACGTAGTGAGTCGTTATGCCGGCCCAAATCAACATGACAACTAATGTATAATTTACAAACAATTAAAAATCTCTGATCCTCAATAGGGTCAGTACGAATAACATAGGAGTCTCAAATTTTTGTTTAAAGATAAGGCTAGGCTAATTTGTTTCCCTGGAGAAGGCAATGACTCAAATTTGACTCATACTGCAGTCATAAAATTTGCAGTACACCAACCTGGCGTAGATAAATATCTGATTTAGGTGAGTACTAACATCGAATAACGGAGCAGCACGAAACATTTTTAAATCGTTAGCAAAGAAAATTCGGAATGAGTTATAACATTGCATCTTTCATCAACAGATGTATTGAAAAATAGATGCGCTGAAACCGAGGCTTGAGGAATAACAGAAAGGCACCAAAATAGCAGTGAAAGAATACCAGAAATTCTATTTAAAACACGAAGATATGCTAGTTAGCTACGGAACCAAATATTTCAAGCATTCCTAAGAACAAAAGAGCTATGTTTACGTAAAGTACAAAGACAGAAAGCACTACTATAAGCATAATGTAATGCTTGACGCTGGGAGTTGACTAACGGGCTTACATAAGCTATTCAAGTTAAGCTAGCAAATAATTGGTGGTATATTTGGGTTTTATGAAACCATGGTGACAGTGGTGTAGTTTGAAAGGAAGGTAGTGTGAAATATCATAAACTCAAATTTAATAATAATAATAAAAATAATGAACCACAATTAACAGGGAAAAATAACAGAGAATAAACATACTTACTTACTCCATGGTGCAGAGTCCTTCTTGAGAAGCTAACTGGTTTGCAGCTAGTCAAGAAATTCCCCGCATTTCATGGAACCCGAAGGTTCATTACCGCACTCACAAACGTCCACCACATGTCCCTATCCTGGGCCAACCCAATCCAGTCCATATACCCACATCCCACCTCCTGGAGATCCATCCTAATATTATCCACCCATCTACGCCTAGGTCTCCCCAGAGGTCTCTTTCCCTCCGGTTTTCCCACCAAGACCCCATACGCCCCCTCTCCTCC
>Ga0131853_10017323_pt1 | contig 13119 bp, 6 predicted proteins | sample TergutLab28metaG_FD_92764 | JGI IMG/M metagenome (GOLD analysis project Ga0131853, IMG submission 92764) | Labiotermes labralis P1 segment gut microbial communities from Petit-Saut dam, French Guiana - Lab288 P1 (version 2) (version 2) | ecosystem: Host-associated > Arthropoda: Insects >...
GGGGGGGGGGGGGGGGGGGGGGACATAAAGCATCGGTTTCTGAAACACTGCAGCGGATGAACAAGTTACTGAGCAACATAATGACATCAGGCCGTACACTGCGTTTATTCATTTTCGTCAAAATTCTGCTCTGAACTTGCCCGTTCACCAGTCAGTCTTTTAGGTAACAGCCGAGGACCGCTGAAAATATTGCTTTTGTTTGTAAAGTCTCACATCGCGGAGTTTTAGTAAAATCTGTGGACTATTTCCATTTTTCGTTAATGTGACAGTAAAGGAAACTTTATGTGAAGAACTGCAAGTTTTTCTGTTCCCATCTCAAGCGTCCCTCGTCAAATATTTATCGAAGCAAAGGATCTTACTAACGAATCGTGTAGGTGAAAACTGATTCACCCACTGTACTTCCCCACTCTTTGGCTGTAGTGGCACAGTTTGCTGAATAAAGAGAAGACGCCAACAGCCATAAGCGTCTGTGCGTACATTTCCATACTCGAGAGTTGCCCTCCTAATATTGTTTCAACTTTCAGTGAATCCGATGGGTTGACATGACCTATATGCCTGTCTGCAGACAGCAGTGCGACGCAAGCCTCATCAACACACACACCCACACACGTTCCTTTGGGTGATACTGATCCGAAGTGCCTTGCCGGACGCTGCAATAAAGAATGCAGAAGTGGTTGTTACATCGTTTAGTTCACGTTAGTTTTGTTATTACCATTGTTGTGCTTGTGTGTCTACAATTATTGCCGACAGGTTCTCTTGCAACACATTTCTATTTCTGTAGCGTGTACTGTTGTCATCTAGTAGCGACATGCGGAACTATCTAGTCGGTAAGGAGCTTCATGCATACTGCCCACAGATCGTGCTGTTTCAACGCTCCGTATGACATCTGGTGAAAATGTTAGATACTTGTACGTGTGTTACTGTCGGAAGCAGTATGGTAGCAGTGGTGCAGAACGTGAAAATTTGCAGTTTGTTACTGGGAAAAGCCCTTAAATGTCTACCACAATTGACGTAAACTGACACAAGATAATTATACCAATACCTTAATTTTATGACCTGATCCATTTGCAGAGTTTGCTTGCTAGTTTGCTTTTCCGCGACATCATGCAACGTTTCGAATCTAACCGTGATGGTAATCCGTCATTAAAAATTGTATCCGTTCGCGTTTTATTAGGCTCGACCGCCTTCCCTAATATATCGCAGAGGCCAGTGGCCTTCCTGTTCAGTTTAAAATTAAATTATTGAAACAAGAGCAGGTTATTACGTCACTATTTGTGATTCGGAGATAGATCTGTGCCAATTTATAGCAAAGGGAGTAACGTACGAAGTTTATAACTCTGGGCCTATATTTTATGGTTGGTTCGTCCTGGATGCTCCCATTTCGGCGATTCGTCACGAAACTTGGTAGTCCACTTTCAGTGACATTTCTCCCTCACCCACTAAGCCATGTAGTGTGCAGACCTTGCACTATGTGAAGTGTGTTGGGCTAGAGTTACGTGGTATTAAGTGGTAGAGTAGATTCAAGTCAGCACTCCAGATTGCTCGGAGCTGGACCACCGGTAATGATTCCAGCACGACGGTTGAACGCGAAGTGGAGCCATTGATCTTGGGTAGTTCTGCATTAACTGTATCAGCTGGACGAACGGAGTTGACCTCCAGGCAGGGGCATGGATTTCTGCCTTCTCTATCGATATGACCAGACCGGCCCTGGAGCCATCCTGTGCTATTTCAACAGGTTACTAGCTGATGAAACGTTCTGTCTCTTGCCGAGGTTGGTCATTTTGGGGGCTTTATTTTTGCAGTCCCTACACAATCTCTGAATAGGGCAACATTTCAGTACGGGGAAGCTAACATGTGTTAAAAACATTGAACGTTTTAACCCTTTAAAAACGAAACGTGACTGTTGTATATATATATATATATATATATATAGAGAGAGAGAGAGAGAGAGAGAGATTGGTGGGCCGGGTAGCTCAGTCGGCATAGCGACTGACTACGGGCTGGACAGTCCGCGATCGAATCCCGGTGGGGACGAGATCGACCCTGGGGCCCACCCAGCCTCCTGTAAAATAGGTACCGGGTCCTTCCCGGGGGTAAAGTGCGGCCGGAGCGTGCTGCTGACCACGCACCCCCTTCTAGTGCCACGGTCATGGAAGAGTAGAGCTATACCTCTACCCACCCTCTGGACCACACCGGGCCTGTAACGGGATCACTTAACCTTTTTTATATATAAGGATACAGTCCGTACCGCGCAGTAAACACCACCACGGTTATACACAACCAGTCAGTCAATGACATATAAAACAAAAGTCGCCGTTATTTCTGAGAGCTATACAAAACGCACAATGCGATGTGAGCACATTGTACAATTTTGTAATGTTAAACCTGGCGGTAAGTAAAGTACTACCGCTAGGCTTGAAAAGGTTACGGTTGTTTTTTGTAAACGCAATAAATTTGGTGAACTTGGTGCGAGGGTAATAAGCGGTTGTCCAAATACACAAACTTTATGCGAGACTTGCAACTGTACCTGGGTGTGGTTAATTGTATTGTCAATATAGCAATATGCCCTTTGAAAATTCATGGAACACTGGACAATTCCCATCTATAGCCACTCTTTCCACGGATAATTCTTTCACCGAATTACTGTTATGCATCAAATGCACTTCAGGACACTTGGCACTCAACATTTTCTTGAAAAAGCACACTGTGAAATCGGAATATTCTGGGGCAGACAGTCCGATATGGAGACAATGACGACGACGAAAATGATAATGATTAATAGTAATAATAATAATAATAATAATGTACTTCATATATTTCGGCACTGAAAGGCTGTGTTCTGATGTTGCTGTGTGAACGAGAGGTGTAGTTATGGGCAGTGGTTGGCTGCAGGTTACATTCAGTGCTGTCATCTGGTGGTTTGTGTCATCTGTGATGTTTTCGTTTGATTTCCATGGAAGCCAAAGACAATCTAACAAAGAGTGCCATGCATAGACTATCTATATAAAGTTAATTAGCAATGTAAAACACAGTTCCCTGACTGTGGACTAAGATTGACTTAGAGGATATAAAAAACAAACATTTAGATATAGCCTGAAACAAAGGTGCTACTGAATTAAAGTGTAGGCATATAGTTAACAAAATTGGGAATTATTAAACCTCAGAAACATCTAGAAATTACACCGCAGTACTGGCACATTAACTTAACCCTTTTAAATCACAGTGGTAATCATATGTACCACCTGCTGAAATATTGACACATTGCCGTCCCACGTAGAAAGACGGGATTGCTATCCCATCATTGTTGACGAGTCACGTCTTTCTACGTTTTCTTACACGACGCTCTTCAGATGCGTTTGTCAGCTGGGCTGGTCTGGCTTCCAGGTTATCGACAGCTTGAGACAGGATGCTTGGGTCTGAAGTTAGAAACAAACAGACAAGTCCTGAACCCCTATTTTTAGAACCATACGACTACAGCGAAGAGACCACTCATTCAGACACTCTGTTTTCCTTCAGTTGAAATCATGGCTTTGCGTAGGAACGTTGTGCAAGAGGACAATATTTTGTGAGTTATATGCGTATACACGTTCTGATGTCACTGATTATAGTGACAATGAAAGTCTGGACAGTGACAGTGCCAATGACAGTGACAGTGACAGTGACGTCCCCACAACCAGTTCACGTAAACAACTGCGATCTTCCAGTGGTCCACTGACCCCACAAATTCCACACCCATTTTTCCTCACATTCTGAGTAGGAACAGTTTTGACTCCATTTGGCAGGCCTGGCATTTTAGTGACAACAGCCTGCAAACACAGGATTCAGTGGGGCTATTCAAAATTTGACCCGTATATGAATATTTTGTACAGAAATTTATGTCAGTTTACAGCCCGAAGCTACGATCACATTGTGGGGTCGCCTGAAACTTACGACGTAAAATCCAGGGAAAATAACAAAATATGGAGTGCTGGTGAGAATGGTGTGTGAGGTGGTATCGGGTTATATCTGCAATATGGAGATATTCTCAGTTGAAGGAAAGAAGGTGGAGGACACAGTGTTATCACTTTTAGACAGAAACTTAGGACAAAATCGTCACATCTATCAAGGCAATTTTTATAACAGTGTGAGATTAGCTCAATCATTGCTAGACAGAAACGTGAGAGTCTGCGGCACTATGAGGGCTAACAGGAGCATTCCACGTCACGTAGAAGGGGAAGACAAATGCTTGAAATAAGGGCAGTCAGCGTTCTGGAGAAAAGGTGACGTGATGGTGCAAGTGTGGAAGGACAAAAGAATTGTGCGAATGATAAGTACGATCCATGACGCAACAATTGTAAACACAGGGCGGAAAGAAAGGAAAACAGGCATGGAGTAAAGAAGCCTTATGCTTTTGTTTTAACGTTTGTACCGAGCATCGTTTACTGTATGTAAAATGAACAGACAAATGCGCAATTGATTGACAGTTTTATTACACTGCTCTTTATTTATCGCCCCTACTTGTTTCAACGCCAACACGTCATTCTCAGGGAGCTCTCACTCGATGCCTGCTAAGTTAAATAAACATGTTAATGCAGTCTTGGTGGTACTGGTATTTCTTTAAACTTTTAAAGATTCTAAAAAACGAGGGTGAAAAATGCCACCAAGACTGCATGAACACATTTATGTAACTTAGCAGGCACCGAGTGAGAGCTCCCTGAGGATGATGTGTTGGCGCTGAAACATGTAGGAGCGATATATAAAGAAAGCTGTAATAAAACTCTCGATCAAGTGTGCATTTGTTTCTTCATTATACATACAGCCTTAAGCTGTTGTCCAGTACAATAAATTCATGAAGGGCACAGACAGGGCAGACCAGTACCTCAGTTTTTACTCAGTTCCGAGAAAAACTGTAAAATGGTCGAAAAAGTTGGTATCCATCTGCTAAACTGTGCGCACTTCAACGCATTTTTTGCGTACAGGACACTAAATACAAACAAAAACTAAAGTACAAGAACTTCCTGCACGAGTATGAAGGTCCTGGATATCAGAAGTCCAGAATCTAAGTGAGTCCATTTCTGATGACCTTCAATTGCCAGAGAAGCAAACAACACCAAGGTGACTTAAACAGGACGCGCCAGGCAGACTCTCCGGTGATTTCAGAATACACAGACTTGAAAAAATTGTTGCTGGTGGGGAGGGAAAAAGGAAGTATCCTGCAAGACAGTGTGCAGTGTGTGCTGCACATTAGAAGCGAAGCGAAACTGGATACATTTGTAAATTCCGCGTTTTTCCGCTTCACAAAGGGTCGTGTTTTGAGAAATACCATTCAGTGAAGAACTACTAGACTATTTCCTTGCAGTATCTGCAGTCTGGAGCTCAGGAGCGTAATCTACAGCGTCAAACCATAAATAAAAATATGTTATGGGGTTGAATATTCAAAGCGTTTAAAACGTCCGGGAACTGGAGGGTATTTAATTAACAGACCATCCGATTGGCAAGGTGTTAAGAAAATCCCCTCTTTCCCCCACAACGTATTTATGAATTTCATATCTGTGTCGCAGCAGACTACTATTATTTCTCGCTTGGTCTTTGTATCGGAGACGCAGAATTTTACATCGATCTTAAAAGTTACTAGAACAGTATTTGATGTTTGTATGTCCGTGCGTCACTGATACAATAATGTAAACAACTGACTAGATGCAACAGTAACAATTTATTAATGATTTCAATCAGCTCAACATGTTTCGGGCGATAATTTCGCATCGTCGGTGCTTTATGCCACAAGCTGTAAACACAGTCTAGTGCTCCTGAAGATGGGCGAAATTATCGCCCGAAACATGTTGAGCTGATTGAAATCATTAATAAATTGTTACTGTTGCATCTAGTCAGTTGTTTATATTATTGTACTAGAACAGTATATTCCATGTCCAGCATTACGCTCGCTCTGTGCAATTACACAATGTCTGCTCATTTAAGACCCGCAGTCATTACCTTGGTTGTTGTGGTAATGAAGTGCACCAGTGTTGCTTCTGTGACTGCTCCAACCTCACCGCCTGTGTCTACATTTTAAAAAAAAATGTCCCTGTGCAATATTGTGGAATAGCATGCAAATAAATCTTCCTCTGATTGACAGGTCAGTGAGCCTCTGCTTAACAATAATCACATTTTTCATGCTAAAACACATTAAAAACTGTCGGTCTCGGGGATCGCGAAATGTTTCACTGACGTCATCACGCATGGTACTGACTGCCAGCGAGCGAATTAATACCAACTCTCCGCGCTGAAACAAAGTTTGCAGAGGACTCTATATATCATTCTGATTCTGATTTCTTTTCGAAGTATAGGTACTAGAAGGATGGGAAATTATGGTCGTGTCGGGTAGTCCTGCTTCATTTCGGGACTTGTCGGAGTCAAAATTCGGCTCTGTGTGTGTTTCATGTTTTTGTTCAGTGCCTTAAAATAAAGGCTGAAATAAAAGAGTAAAAATCGGCCACTACCGCTTCACTCCACTTCTTTTTTACTTCATTATTCATTTACTTATCTTACAGCTAAGGACTGCTGAAATCAACCAAACATTCAATTAACCGTATATAAACAGCCGGACAGATAAAAGGCAGCAGGTGTTTGTGTCGAACATTATAAAGTTGGCTGGACTGCGACTGTTAAGACACTGACGGTGGGTGAACGTTCCAAAGAAACGGGATTTCATGACATTTATGAAGTTCACTTGGAAATATTACTGGCGGTAAACTTGCAGAATTGACAGGTAGGAATTGTGTGGTGTTGCGTTTCAGCCTGTAGGAATGACAAACGGTAAAACTGCGTGCAATGATGGCTATATGCAGAAACGCTTTTGGCTGTGAATGCATTTAACTGAAAGGCGGTAACCTAGGCTGTAAATGTGCAAAAGTGAGAAATTGTAGAAGTGTATACAGTGTCCGCTGTGAAAGTGCGGAATTGACAAGCGGTAAAACTGTATACACTGCCAGCTGTGAGTGTACAGAATTGACAGACTGAAGAATTGTATAGAGTGCCAGGCTGTGAGTGTGCAGAATTGACAGACTACAGAACTGTATACAGTGCCAGCTGTGATTGTGCAGAATTGAGAGACTACAGAACTGTATACGGTGCCAGCTGTGAGTGTACAGAATTGACAGACTGAAGAATTGTATAAAGTGCCAGGCTGTGAGTGTGCAGAATTGACAGACTGCAGAACTGTATACAGTGCCAGCTGTGATTACACAGAATTGAGAGACTACAGAACTGTATACAGTGCCAGCTGTGAGTGTACAGAATTGACAGACTACAGAACTGTATACAGTGCCAGCTGTGAGTGTACAGAATTGACAGACTGCAGAACTGTATACAGTGCCAGCTGTGAGTGTGCAGAATTCACAGAATGCAGAAATGTATAAATTTTCAGCTGTGAGTGTACAGAATTGACAGACTATAGAACTGTATATATTGCCAGCTGTGAGTGTGCAGAATTGACAAACTGCAGAACTGTATACAATGCCAGCTGTGAGTGTGCAGAATTGACAAACTACAGAAATGTATACAGTGCCAGCTGTGAGTGTGCAGAATTGACAGACTGCAGAAGTGTATACAGTGCCATCTGTGAGTGTGCAGAATTGACAGACTGCAGAACTGTATACATTGCCAGCTGTGAGTGTACAGAATTGACAGACTACAGAACTGTATACACTGCCAACTGTGAGTTTACAGAATTGACAGACTGCAGAACTGTATACAGTGCAAGGCTGTGAGTGTACAGAATTGACAGACTACAGAACTCTATACACTGCCAGCTGTGAGTGTACAGAATTGACAGACTGCAGAAATCTATACAGTGCAAGCCGTGAGCGTGCAGAATTAACAGGCTGCAGAACTGTATACATTGCCAGCTGTGAGTGTACAGAATTGACAAATTACAGAACTATATACAGTGCCAGCTGTTAGTGTACAGAATTGGCAGATTACAGAACTGTATACAGTTCCAGCTGTGAGTGTGCAGAACTGACAGACTACAGAATTGTATACACTGCCAGCTGTTAGTGTACAGAATTGACAGACTACAGAACTGTATACAGTGCCAGCTATGAGTGTGCAGAATTGACAGACTACAGAACTGTATACAGTGCCAGCTGTGAGTGTGCAGAATTGACAGACTACAGAACTGTATACATTGCCAGCTGTGAGTGTACAGAATTGACAGACTACAGAACTCTATACACTGCCAGCTGTGAGTGTACAGAATTGACAGACTACAAAACCCTATACACTGCCAGGCTGTGAGTGTACAGAATTGACAGACTACAGAACTGTATACAGTGCCAGCTGTGAGTGTGCAGAATTGACAGACTACAGAACTGTATACAGTGCCAGCTGTGAGTGTACAGAATTGACAGACTATAGAACTGTATATATTGCCAGCTGTGAGTGTGCAGAATTGACAAACTACAGAACTGTATACAGCGCCAGCTGTGAGTATACAGAATTGACAGACTACATAATTGTATACAGTGCCAGCTGTGAATGTGCAGAATTGACAGACGGCAGAACTGTATACAGTGCCAGCTGTGAGTGTACAGAATTGACAGATTACAGAACTTTATACAGTGCCATCTGTGAGTGTGCAGAATTGACAGACTACAGAACTGTATACAGTGCCAGCTGTGAGTGTGCAGAATTGATAGACTACAAAACTGTATACAGTGCCAGCTGTGAGTGTACAGAATTGACAGACTACAGAACTGTATACAGTGCCAGCTGTTAGTGCGCAGAATTTACAGTCTGCATAACTGTGTAAATTTCCAGCTGTGAATATGTTTAATTTACAGGCTGTAAAACTTTATACAGTGTAAGCCGTAAATGTGCAGAATTGATAAGCGGTAGAACTGTATTCAATGCCAGCTATCATTGCGCAGAACTGGCAGAATTGCAACAGAATTAGATGGATAAATTTGTCTTGTGCTCGAGCCTTTTTGGTCCCGATGCACCTAAGCCTTATGGCCCTTTGTGCCCCATATTCCGTTTTCAGTTCAGGAAAGCTCTGTCCCTTTACCAAAGTTCCAGATGGCCCCAGATTTAAAAATCTTAGTGTCCTCTGAGTCCAAGAAAGGAACCCAGGTATACTATCCTTTTCTTTCCAAAAGTCCCGGAAAGCGAATCCCCTCTAGGTTCCCCAGCGGAGACCCTATGGAGAGAGATACCCACTTACAGGGCAATTTTACGTCTCACTTAATGTACCTCTTTTTATCTTTCCCTCAGAGTCCCCGGTAAGGGAGCCCCCTCCATGTTCCCTAATAGGATCCCCATGGACAGGGACACTCCGTCACCAGAGCCACTCGTCTTTATTTATTTATTTATTCATTCATTCTTTCATTGAAGTATGTCTGCCGGAGTCCCCAAAATGGAGCCCTCCTTCATATAGGGTAAAACATAAAGTCATCGTCCACGGAGCACCACGTAGACGGAAGGCCTACATAAAATGGGGTGCGGCCTGGTTCCCAAAGGGGATCGTTAGAGACACTGCTGTCTCTACTCCATTGACATCCAGCTTTCGGCACGATGCCTTCCACCTTGGCTTGGGTAGACCAGCGTGTGTCGTAGCAACCCCCATCAGGTTATACCCTCCACAACTGTTACCGCCTCCCACGTGACCCAGGGTAGAGTAGAGTAAGAATCTACGATACCCCGAGGTACGGACGAGGGGTTGGATTTATGGGAAGCTTGCAACAGGATTGAAAACCGTGCAATTATTTCGTTCTTAGTGCATGCAAGAATTGGTGCCATGACTGCATTATTAATATACACATAGAAAAATATCTACGCAGTTATCCCTTAAAAAGTTATTTATTCGCACCGAGTATGTGATACAACTAGAATGGAACTGCAAATGAACACACTTCGGGACTTCAGTTCTTCACCTTAGGGAAGATTAAATGATAGTTTTCAGGTACCAGTTTATTGGTGACTTTTTGACAGGTGCTTGGATTTTCACATTTATATCTAGGCTAATTACTTAGTGTCTTACGTTTCATATCAACAGAAATATGAATATCCATAGCCATCGAATCCTAAACCTGCTTACGTCATTGTGTAATCGATAATTTGAACTGTGCGTTAAAGAACATTTTTGTTCTTAGTTGCGCTTTTGTTTGTATATTTGGTCAATGGCCACGACAGACCTTACTCACAAGCACCCCATTCAACCTTGGTGCACACTTCTTCATTTTTACGTTTATGGACCCTGAAATACATCTAAATAGCTTCCATTTTCAGTCCTTTCTTTTCATGAAACTCAGTGTCTACGCTACAAAGACAAACCATTTAACGTTGTTCAGATAAAACAACAGCTGTTTATTGTGAAGATCATATAGAACACATACAACACAGCTTGGGCAAACTGAGTGATAGACCCGTTGCTAGGACACACATGGAGAACGTGGTTCTAGTAGCAACTGGACAGTTATGATAGATATTTCCGGATGAGACCAAATATCGCTACTGCAAGCATTTTAAGCAAGGGACGTCTTCACAGTGCGGACGTTATTGCTTTTGTCTCTGATAATTTAACATGTTTCATGTCAGGTGCAATTCAACTGACAGTAAAAGGACTTCTGGGGAGTCGTGTATCTTACTGTGAATCACCTTACGAAACATTCTGTATTACGATGTGGCATTTTGTTGTTAAAATTGAATCTTTAATTGGCAAAGTATTGATGTTCGAGGATTGTGTGCGTACTGATTCGTAAAAGGGAAACACATTTGTTATTGACACATGCCAAACGCAATGTAGCTACAACAGTGTAAATATGATGAGTTCGCTGGGAAGGTAGTGGGTGAGGTCAGAGATCGCGTTGGAACTACGAAAACACGGAAATGTCGCGAATCTTTTGAAATGCCAAAAGCACGACAAATCATGCTGTAAGCAATACAGTAATAAGCACTGCAGTTTGAACAAACGGGTGTGGGATTATTACTACCACTCTATTGCCTGCCCACTGACATACCCCAATGTTACGCTGCACGCATGCGCACACGTTAGTTTACTGCTTATGCCTACTCAGTTTGTTAGCATCCGGGTAAGATCGGAAGACCACGATATTCAGTTCCACCGCGTGGCTGGTTGGGGGCAGGTCTGGCGGTGCGCGGCCTCTGAGCGCAGTCAATGTGTCGCTAGATCTGAGTGTTGACTGAACGCCGCTGGTAGCAGTAAATACTGTAATTATTTGGTTTGGACAAAGGAAAGTAACGCTTCCTCCATTCAAAGTCGTTCTACCGGCAATAGGTAGGCTGTTTGTACATTTATTTCTTATTGTTTCATGAGTTTCCAGATTACATGAACTTGTACGACAGTGGTGCAATTGTACTGAGATGCTGATCGTAACAATCCGAACATAACGAATCAGACTCATGCATATTATTGACCTGAATATGTGTTGCATTATGTATCGAATCTCGGGATTTACCTTTCTTTCATTTTAAACAAAATTGTAAATATTTGTGGAGATGTATGAATTATTTTAAAGTTAGACAACTGTGGTGTTTTCGTATAATTAGTTGATAAGTAAAAACCGATAACACAACTTTATTTTTGGTTGCAATTACCAAAAATGAAGTTGTGTTTCGGTTCAAATTACCAAAAATGAAGTTGTGTAAACGGTGCAAATTAAAAAAAGTTGTGTAAACGGTGCAAATTTTTTAAAAAGTTGTGTAAAAGGTGAAAATTTAAAAAATAAAGTTTTGTAAAAGTGCAAATTTAAAAAATAAAGTTGATTAAACGGTGCAAATTTTAAAAAAAAGTTGAGTAAATGGTGCAAATTTTAAAAGAAGTTGTGTAAAAGGTGCAAATTTAAAAAATAAATTTGTGTAAACGATGCAAATTTTAAAAAAAAGTTGTGTAAACGGTGCAAATTTAAAAAATTAAGTTGTCTAAACGGTGCAAATTAAAAAAAATAAAGTTGAATAAACGGTGCAAATTTAAAAAATAAAGTTGAATAAACGGTACAAATTAAAAAAAAAAGTTGTGTAAACGGTGCAAATTTTAAAAATTAAGTTGTCTAAACGGTGCAAATTTTAAAAAATAAAGTTGTGTTAACGGTGCAAATTAAAAAGAAGTTGTTTAAACGGTTTGTACTGATTAACCAATTATATAAAACACAACGTGATTCGCGACTTTAAAACTGTCATTGTTAGTCAGGACAACGACATCTATAAATCGTCGAAACCTGTTGCTCTATAACTACCCAAACTAATTTGCCATAACGGCTTGTACTTATTCACTAATAATGTGTGATTTATTTATAGCGTTACGGTAAATGTGCAAATATGTTATTTTGTTCCATGTCCACTATTCAAACCGCCGTATATAACCTGTTCGCTTGTCTGATTCATTCAAGCCAGTGGTCCCGAAAGAGATTATGTTAACTCTTACTATCAAATGGTGTTGGGAACTGGCAGCCTAAATATTACATGTCGTATATGAAGTACATTAATACAGCGATTTAAAAGTTGCTGTGTCGATATTATCTAGGTGTTAAAACATTTCCATCTAGTCGCTGTCAGGCTGGGTAGCACTTTGTTCTAACCATCGCGTTGCCAGGTTCATTCAGAGCTGCTGCTAGTACGTGGTGTGCTGACTGGCATTGCTCTAGCCTTATTGAATTTGTTGCGCTTACACTTTGTGACCAACACTGGTTCTTGCAGCGATCACGTCGCCTTTCATAACGTCCGCTCGTACCTGGTCTATGCCAGGTACACGTACAATGGACACGTCAAACGCTCGAGCTCTGTCGGTTCAGTCTGCAAAATAGTTAATGTGGCCGAATTTGGTCATGCATCATTTTGTAGAACTTATCAATAATGTATTTAGAAACCAAAATTATAATTTGTAAAAATAATAATAATAATAATAATAATAATGCACTTTTTGTTCTTGAAGACACAGAATTCCTTGACGTGTTGCTTGCGTTTTATAGATGTGCGTGCGTGCGTGTGCGCGCGTGTAACGCACCTCAAATTGTAACACTCTTTAGATTCCCCAGAAATCAGTATTGAATAGTTTGGCGTTAATTGGAACCCCTCCCCTTCCCCCAACACACACACACACACACACACACACACACACACACACAC
>Ga0131853_10017324_pt1 | contig 13118 bp, 6 predicted proteins | sample TergutLab28metaG_FD_92764 | JGI IMG/M metagenome (GOLD analysis project Ga0131853, IMG submission 92764) | Labiotermes labralis P1 segment gut microbial communities from Petit-Saut dam, French Guiana - Lab288 P1 (version 2) (version 2) | ecosystem: Host-associated > Arthropoda: Insects >...
ATAGTAAGATCTTAAGTTCCCCTAAGACAACCTGAAGATGGCCAGTACAGGCCGAAACATGTAGTTGTCCATTATATAGTCATTAAATATACCTCATGTGACACAGTTGTGTTTGACTACATAAAATTTTCCAAGTTCTTTAGTTTTCATCCAGAAAATGCTGGCACGCAACTCACAATGTGTCACTCCACATCATTTCTGCTTCACCACATTCATGATCATCCTGCCTTGCACAGTTCAAAGTGTCACTAAATAAACCAATCATGAAGAGAATTGTGCAGCCTGTAAACCAATGGCAGCACTGCAGCCAATCAAGTACTGTCAACAGCTGACTTAATGGTTCCTATTACCACAGCTACAATGTCAAGATACATTTTCACTATTCTGAACACCACTACATTTTCTGTCCACATATTTTACACTTTACTCCACCCTACTCATCTTTCCTCCTTCCTGTTTCTTGCACTGTGGTCAATCACTTCCCAACAAAGGGAAGCAGTCCTACACATTCAGCAACAGATGAAGGTAAGGCTACCTATGTGTTCCAGCTTTACCCCTGAGGACAGAGCCTGCAGCACACATAAAGCCTCATTTGCATTATGGGTACACTCACAGTCACAAAAAGCATTATTTTCCTGTACTGGCATGCATCTGTCCATGACCTTGACTGTCAATGTGGACACTGCTACTGAAGCACAGTGACAAATATATGACCAGCTGTTGACTGGCATGTGACTATTACTGTAGTGAATGGGGCCCGAGACGGAAGACGGATGTCCCTCAGAGGTCAAATGGCCGTGGTGACAAAAGTAAGTGTTGCCGTTTCCAGACGTGATGCCCACCCACTTAGCCTGCAACTAGCTCACTTTACATACTGCGATCATTACATTAGCCTGCAACTCTTAATACATTCACAATAGTTTCACATTAAGAGGGAGCCTACCCTCCATGCAACCTGCTTGTAATAGACAGGAAGGCTTTGTTTATCAGAATTTAAATTTGAATAATTATTTTTGATATACAGTGATGGAGTGATTAAACCATGAAGATTCAAGTCTTGTGGGATGTAATAATGTGCTGTTGGGCCAGTAGCTAGGTGTAGGCTCATCGGGACCGTAAGGGTTCGAACCCAATGTTAATCAATCAATCAAGCGGCGAGCAGCACCTAATTCTTGTAGGGATCGTCATGCTTAATCTTCTGGGTCAAATGGTCGAAGAGGACTCCCTCACCCTACAGATGATGGCCTACAATCCTGCGGAACACCGGAACTACTCATCAAAAACTCTCCCATCCCATGAGATTCAAATCTCCAGCACTGCCATGTGGATCTCAAATCTTGCATGATCGAAGCATGTCTTGCATTCACCTCCAATCATCATGTGAGCACAGTCTATGTAAAAATCTCATTTCTTTGCAGCAAAAACCACGACAGTTTATTGCCACATCCATCCTGGGTACCTCAGTTCTGATGCTGCTATGAATTTGGGTTAAATGTAATGTTCCAGTTATTCTTGGACAAGGCATGATATGAAAGCAAGAGCCTCACTCTTCCTTTACATAACATCCCTCCAAATACCCAAATTTGCTGTTTGTCATTCAGGCTCTGCAAAATTACAAGAAAGTAAAAGAAGTTTCCTGGTGGCGCACACAGACCAGAGGGTGCATCCACGATAAATCTAATGCTCAGCAGCTATGATCAGACACAAACACGTAACATACACGACAAATGCACAATATGAGAGCTCATCTGGGCAGCATGCATACACACAACTGTATGCCGCATGGGACTCAGCACAACCCAACAGTGTAGAACAGGTGGTGATATCGATCACTACACAGCAATGCTGTCTATTCTGTGGCAAGCAGTTCCACAACAAAGGGTGCCCTGTACAGTACAGACTGTTATTATATACACAATCAGCAGGTTCTGTTTTACTCTGATTATGCTGTAGTAAAGCTGTTTCTACTATCTCTACCAGTAACACATACTACATTGTCTGCTAAGATAATTGAAATGGTTATTATTCTGTACCTCAAAGGCATTTCAGAGAAGCACTGACAGACTGTTGCCACCTCTTTAAAATATCTGTACTGTCTGCAAAGATGATAAAATGCTCCAAAATTAAGTGTCCAAAACCAAGCCATAAGAAATCTTGTTCCGCTAAGTACTGCTTCTACATTATTCTTTGTGAATGTACCAGAGAGTGAAAAAGCAGTGGGAAAACACCCAAGTATTTTAAGACAACACTTAGTGGCAAAGTTAAAAAATGTCCAACATATGTTCATGGGCTGACATACAGGAATGGACTATGACTGCGTGGACCACTTTCCAACTGTGACGTGTCATGCCAAGTCATGCACACAAGACTGGAATCCAACCATACCGTGTCCAACCACGGACCTGAGAAGTCATTTTCAAAGTGCACCATGGCCATACAATTTGGGAATGGTCACAGTCTGGCCACTGAGGTCTAAAAAGGACCACAAAGTTAACTTAATGAACACTGCTATATTGCAGACCGAGCAAAACACAAAACACGGGAAACAAAAAGTGGCAGCACACAATCAGTGCATCATCAATTCTATCAGCCAACATATCACAAATGTGGTCACTGATCATCAATAAATACACATAAATCAACTGCCTGCATCACTTACTTCACTCAGTGCCTCGTCAACTTTATCAGCCAACTTATCTGGTATGCAGCTATCAATCATCAATGAGTTCAACCGCCTGCATCACCTACTTCACTCAGTGCCTTGTCAATTTTATCTGCCAACTTATCTCCAATGTAGTCGTCAATCATTAATAAAAAAGTCAACCGCCTGCATCACCTACTTCACTCAGTGCTTTGTCAATTTTATCAGCCAACTTATCTCCAATGTAGTCGTCAATCATTCATAAAAAAAGTCAACCGCCTGCATCACCTACTTCACTCAGTGCTTTGTCAAATTTATCAGCCAACTTATCTCCAATGTAGTCATCAATCATTAATAAAGAAGTCAACCGCCTGCATCACCTATTTCATTCACTGCCTCATAAATTTTTTCAATTTTACTCTGCTTACTGATTCCCATTTCATATATAAATATTTTCCATACCTTGTGCCTTACCAATCTGTTTTGTAAGTTGATCTGCTTGCCCCTCTGTAATTATGTGGCAGATTTCTGTCTTTACAGGTTACCTCGCTGACAGAAATAATTGCTGTTCTCACACAACTTCACTGCTTCCGTCTCCATTCCTACTGATGGAAACTAAGATTCCAGTCTTCTGCGATGGAACCCTGTATCAGTGGGTAAGAAGTTCCTGATGTTTCAAGGATCACAGTGTCCTTTCCTTCAGGTTCATGATCCTGTTAAATGCTGCGAACTGCACACCCAGCGGCACAGCATCACGTCCCAGACGTTTTTAACGTTGCGCAACACCACCACGAGTGTCAAGTCTTACACTGCTGTCTACTGTTGGAGGGTCAGCAAGTTCCACTGAAACTTGTAACATCTTGTGCCAAACCACATGCTGTCACATGCCAGACACCTTGATCTTCATGAAGGCAGCACGTTGCCAACAAGCACTGGTCCTTATCTACCAAAATTCACAAAGCCCAGTCACTGTAATCTACACTTTCTTATACTGAGTATATGAAACATGTTATGGCTGAGTCAATACAAAAGAAAATATATTATTTTCAATGTATCCTCTGTATATTTTAGTGAGTGCCTGCAAACACCTTTCACCCATGCTGCAACAGAAAAATTGTTTCAGAATCAATTCATTAGTGGTATATTCTTAAAATAAAACCAACTAGATGGACTAATTTCTCAAATTTATTTTTGGAATAAAACTACATGTTTCAGACAGTTCCTCTGTCCATCATCAGGAGTCTTTCGCTGTATACACGGCAATGGTATATGTCATACAGGTTTGCCGACAACTTGCTAGCAGGATCAGGATGGAACTTCGTCCTGATCCTGCTAGCAAGCTGTATGACGTATACCATTACTGTGTGTACAGTGAAAAACTCCTGATGATGGATACAGTGACTGTCTGAAACATGTAGAGTTTTATTCCAAAAATAAATTTGAGAAATTAGTCCATCTAGTTGTCTATTCCAGAAGAAATTAAGAGTAGATTGAGGTCAGGAAATGCTTGCTATCATTCCGTGCAGAATCTTTCGTCTTCCAGGTTGGTATCAAAAAATTTAAAGATCAAGATATATAGAACTATAATTTTGCCTGCTGCTTCGTATGGGTGTGAAACTTGGTCGCTGACATTGAGGGAGGAAAGGAAGCTGAAGGTGTTTGAGAACATGGTGTTGAGGAGAATATTTGGACGTAGGAGGGATGAGGTAACGGGGGAATGGAGGAGATTGCATAACGAGGTGCTAAATGATGCGTACTCCTCACCCAATATTGTGTGGGTAATAAAATTGAGAATAATGAGATGGGCTGGGCATGTGGCGTGTATGGGTGAGGAGAGGGGGGTGTATAGGGTCTTGGTGGGGAAACTGGAGGGAAGGAGACCACTGGGGAGACCTATGCGTAGATGGGTGCATAATATTAGTATTCTATATTTAGCCGTCATTACACAACAATGTGGTGCAATGTTTTTATTATGCAACTACCAACTGAGCGACATGTTTCGACCCTACAGGGCCATCATCAGGCTATGTAAAATAATGGTATTAGACAAGGTACATGCAGTGGTATTACCTGCAGGATCCCGTGGATTACAGTTCAACATATACTAAAATATAAAAAGTGATAAAGTAGGTATAAAATACTGTTATGATAGTATTACACATCTGGGGTTTAGTGTGTGTGTGTAGCGTGTGTAGGGGTAGTTCTGCACCGTATCGATTAGTTGTTGTCTTCGTATTAGAGTTGTTAACTGTGTGGACTTGTAGGATTTATCGATCGAAGTTCGGCATGGTTAGGCAATCGTGACGATATTTAGTGTATTAGAGTTGTTTACTGTGTGGACTTGTGGGATTTATCAGTCGAAGTTCGGTGTGGTTAAGCACACGCTACACACACACTAAACCCCAGATGTGTAATACTATCATAATGGTATTTTATACCTACTTTATAACATTTTATGTTTTTATATTGAACTGTAAACCACAGGATCCTGCAGGTAATACCACTGCATGTACCTTGTCTAATACCATCATTGTATATAGCCTGAAGATGGCCCTGTAGGGTCGAAACATGTCGCTCAGTTGGTAGTTCCATAATAAAAACATTGCACCATATTTTTGTGTAACGATGGTTAAATATAGAATACTATTACACGTACACACAACGGGATGGAAAACCCCCAATTTAGGATAATATTAGGATGGATCTCCAGTAGGTGGGATGTGGGTATATGGACTGGATTGGGCTGGCCCAGGATAGAGACAGGTGGTGGACGCTTGTGAGTGCGGTAATGAACGTTTGGGTTCCGTGAAATGCGGGGAATTTCTTGACTAGCTACAAACCAGTTAGCTTTTCAAGGACTCTGCACCATGGAGTAAGTAAGTAAGCAGGTAAGTGCATCTAGTTGGTTTTATTGTAAGAATTTATCATGATGCACGGTCACATGAACATCAAATTCATTAGTGGTACCTGTTACTTATGCAATTAAGTGTACTCTCCCTCCTTAAGAGCAAAATAAGCCACCTTTCATGAGCACTGCGCTGTATGTGTGTCCCTCAATTTAATTTTTTAACCAGTTGAATAATTTCAATATAACTTTCTATGACCATCATGCCACTCGAGGCCACTGTTCAACCACCACATTTCCTACACAAGTCTTGATATTCCCGCGGCAGTGATGTTGAATATTCAAATTTTGTGGGATGTGACATTCCATCACTAGGTGATTAGTTCCCAATGCTTCGAAGGATCACAGTGCCTTTGGAATGCACACTCCTCAAGGAATTGAATCACCATACCTTGTAACTTTCTATCATCAGTAGTAACAACATGGCCCTGCAAACTTTCAAGGTGGGGCTGAAACTAGTGTAATTTATTGCAGAGTCCTAAAGTCAAGCAACAGAACTTGGAAAAATGATTGACTGTGACTAGAGTACTATATTTACAGAACAAAATGTGTTGGTCAGAAGGCAACATCATGGAAATGTTGGTGCAAACATAAATCATAACCTCGTCCTCCTCCTTCTTCTGCTTCTTCCTCTTCTTCTTCTTCCATTGGCACTACAGCCCACTGTGGGCTTTGGCCTGTCGAACAATGTCCTTCCATTTTTTCCTATCTGCTACCAACTCTCTCCATCTTCTCACTACCAGCACTTGAAGATCTCTTTCTACTTCCTCTTTCCATCTTTTCCTGGGTCTTCAACCTTCTTTTCGTCCCTTCCAGTTCTTGAGTAAGATCTTTTTGGGCATCCTATCCTCCTCCATTCTCTCCAGGTGACCTAACCAGCTTATCCTTTGCCCTTTTATCCATTTTACTATATTTTCTCCTTTGCTCATCTCTTCTAGTTCTCAATTCGTCTGACTTTTCCATTCCCTGTTTTCATATTTAGGACCATATATTCTTCTAAACATTTTCCTTTCAAAAATTAGCAAAGCTTGTTCTTCTTTCTTTATCAACGTCCATGCTTCCACTCCATATGACACTACCGGTCTTACAAATCATAACCATACCTACATTGTGTTCATAACATTATCAGTTGGACTAACAATGTGAACATGACAATAACACAGAACTCTTGAGGTTGTACCCGATATATTTAATGCAGAAACATGCTGCATATAGTAAGTTCACAAGAAACACAGTGACCTCAGGTGGTTACAATCCCCCCTTTTGAAAAAGGAGAGTAGGCTAAGAGCCCATGAACAGTCCACGAGATGACAGCAACAGACAACCCACAAAGGATCACCCAGCCAACAAAGCTGGGCAAGCACACAACCTTTAACACACAGAAGCCTTGCGTCTGGCCAGACACCCCACGACAGCTGCAGTGCTCAGGACAGCAACAGAAGTAACACACTGTACAGCCAGATTTTGATACTGGCCTCAGTAATCTTACTGTATGCCTGAGGTGACAGGGGTACCCTGACATGACCAATGTCCATACATTATTGAAACTGACACATTTCATGTCGGCACATCAACACACAAAGATTGAAAATATCTCGTTATATGGTCATGTGTTGCTTAACGACAGGGATATGTTCTGAGAAATGTGTCATCAGGCGATTTCGTCAATGTGCGAACGTCGTAGATTGTACTTACACGAACCTAGATAGTATAGCCTACTGCACACCTAGGCTATATGACATAGCCTATTGCTCCTAGACTACAAACCTGTACAGCATGTTACTGTACTGAATGCTGTAGGTAATTGTAACACAGTGGTAAGTATTATAATGTTATATTATAATGTTATGGGACCACCGTTGTATATGCAGTCTGTCGTCGACTGAAACGTCGTCATGAGGCGCATGACCGTACTACACAGCGAGACTGAACTAAATTCATGCATGCAGACCCTGTTTAATGCTGCCCTGAACAACACCATTTACCTTTAAAACTGAGGAATTTTATTGACCAAACATTCAATGGGTGTTGGCTGGATATGAATTCAAGTTGTCTTCTTTGGCATTTTATTTAATTCTTATGAGGAGAGGAAAAATGCTCTGTCCGTGTTGTTTTGCTCTATGGACTTAATGAAATTCCACTTTTTAAAATTTATAACTGATACATACTTAATATATCAACCAAGTATGTTAATTTAACATTGAGTAAAATGACACTGAAGACAAAGACATTTTAAACACATTGCACTGATCAAGTATGGAGTATTCAAGTAATGTGTCACTTACTCTGATATCACTTCCTAACTTCTTCTCTCCCGGTATACCGGTGGTGATCCTATCCCTAGGATTTCTTCCAAGAATAAAACATCTCAAGTGGTTTGTTTACTTTCCAGAATTTGTCGTTCACTTGACGCAGGGTCTGATTTCCACTGAGGACCACGAGCTGTCCTGGCGTTGGTGCAATATAGATACAGAAATTGAGAAGCCGGTATGTTTCCGGGAGCTCCGAATCCAGGTCTAAGGTAAGACGCATTGCCAGATATTTGCTCAGATGATCCACTGCAAACAATGGAACACACACACACACACTAAGGAGATAGGAGTCATGAACCAAGGTCTACAGCCAGACACAATACAAAATCTCAAACCAGTGTTTCCCAACCTCTTTTCCAGAGACAAACACTTAAAATGATTTTTCATATCGAAGGGAACTGCCAGCCTATGAAAAAATTTTACAGGTCATGAAAAAGTGACAGCAGTAGTGCAACAGAATCACTGCTAAATAACTGTCAAGAGAATTAAACACTTTATTACCCAACCAATGCACAATATATAATATGCAGATACAATTAAAATTATAAAATATTTAAAAGTACTCCAACATGTTTCGGATCACAGAGGATCCATCATCAGGGAGCCATGTACAGTGCTTGGCTAATAATTACAAGAATGATTCTATCGTGTCCGTTGACATGGACAAGGTCGGTGTTATGGCAGCATATTGTGACCCGTTGTGCGTGTGTGTAGTTCACCGCATATTTTAATTATATCCACATATTATATATCGTGCATAAGTTGGATAATAAAGTGTTTAATTATCACTGATGCATGGTGCAAACATGAGGATAACTGTCAAGAGAATTTATTTACAAACAGCTGATATATATATATATATATAGAGAGAGAGAGAGAGAGAGAGAGGTCAGCTTCAACTGCAAGAGAAAACAAAACAAAACAAAACAAAACATTTGTTTCCTGCTCTTTTTTTATTACCATCACCATGCTGTTCTTTTTCTCTTGGCAGCATAGGGCTCACCTTCGGATGCCACCAGTAACGTGGCTCTGTGGAAATATTAAAAGAACACAGTCACAACACAACTAAATGTAACCTTAAATATGAACTGACCAAAACAGAACAAAAAACAAACAGAAAGTTTGTAGTGCATGGAGATTACTCCAGTACTGCCAATTGCAGGACAAAAATTCTCAAGTTACTTAAGGGGATATTTAAAATGTTTCACAACATTTAAATACTTTTTTTTTCCATTCCACACAACCCTTCAAGATGTTCTGGTTGGAAAACACTGCCTTAAACTGTGGAATATTAAATTGACATTCCAAAGCACATAAGTCAGCAGTTCAGTGTCACACAACAACCTAAACATATAACACTGTGACAATGCTATTTTTCCAGACTGTCACTGAACTGATTAAGCCTGTATGGCTCCACAAGAACCATAATTTTAACCTTATTCCCTTATTACTCCTAACATGCCAGATAAACATGAAATTTCAGCAATGCAGCAGGTTACACATGTAACATGATATGAACATTACTAGGCATAGTTAGTTTTCTTACGCTCAGAAGGTATCACCCTTTTCTGCAAAATTTCACTTGAGACAGCAGGTAATACGTAATACTTGCACTACATTGTAATTTCTATAAAATCTTTACCTGATGCATTTGCAGTAGTTTTGATGTATCTGACAGAGTTCTCCTTCAATGCCTTAATCAATGAATTGTCTCCACCCATCTCTGTTGGGTGGGGCTTAAACACTAGTTCAATCTCATTGATCATTACAGGCTCTGATGGGCCATCACCTTCGCCAACTGATGAATCCTGACCACCTGTTTCAATGCTTGAACCAGCCGACTCATTTTCAGAATTATGAATAGACTTTGCCCTCTTTGGAGGCTTTGGATGCAATGAGCTTTGTACTGGGGGCTGTGAAGATTGCGGTTGACTTGGTTGGGAGATTTGGTTTGCATGTGGTACAGGTTGTGGTAAAGTTGCTGGTTGTGCTGGGGGCACACTTAGTGGCGTCGATACCGGAAGAGACGTGGAAAGAGCTGGTGGCACAGGAACTGAAATGGGTTCGCGTATTTCATTCTGTATAGGTGTTGGTGTAGATGGAGCACTTGTGTTAGGTGTATTGTTCGGTGTTGTCTCTGGTTCATTTGCTGTTTTTCTTGCTCGCTGCGGCCTGTTCTGTAACTGAATCTTGATACCTTCTGTTATCGAGTTCACTAAAGCTGCCTGACTGTGACTCTTGTTTAGTTTTGCCAACACTCGTTCTTGGTGCGCTTCATATTCATCACGGCTGGGGTAAATTTTAGAAATTAACAAATCAAAATTAGGATCAGGCCTTAAAGATCGTTTTGACACCAACTTTTTTCGGCATGTTGGACACTCCTTATTTCCGGACCGAAGCGCTGTAATGATGCAGTCGGAACAAAACCTATGTAAACACTCCTTGGTTGTCATCGTCTTCTTTAACATATCGAGGCATATCGGACACATTAGTTCACTATGAAGGCTTCTTGGAGATACAGCTATTTCTGTGCTATCAGTGATTGCATCTTGCGGAGTACGGTTCAATTCATAAAGCGAAAGTTCCCAAGTTTTATTCAAACCCACTTGCTCCGCAGAAGCCATATTGGCTTGTTACTACGGCAGGCCACGGGTAACTGTTGGCGGTGGCTATCACAGACGAAATGCAACATCGAGGAATGTCTTCCAAAAGGAATAACCGCGTCATACCAACGTTAAACTCCAGCATCATGTGAAACCCCAACACTTGAAGCTGAATAACGAGGCACTATGCACTTGTGAAAAGACACTAATTATATTTAGCGGTCGGTATGCAGAGTTGACTAAATTTGTAAATATTGAATGGAATTTATGCTTCAGTAGTATAGTTGAGACAGTATATGTCAGGTGACAAATAAACAAATTACATTAGCACCAAAAATTATTAAAATAAAGCTAAATGTACTAGATACATTCAATTACAAAACAATGTTCGTAAATCCAATGACAAGCGCTGTAAAACTAAGTTCCATGAAGAATGACCAAAGAAATTATAATTCTTGACACTTCGCGTAACCGGGGAAGACTAAAATAAAGACCTCCATTACCGAATATGCCTGCATTTCTTTTTCTGGCACAGGCTGGCAACTTTCCATTGGGTGGGAGTATAGCCCAACGAATTACTACCGCTAGCGGGAATTATAACGGCCAAGTTAGCATCAGAGTTCGTGGGTCCCGGAGTAGAATTGCACAAGTAGTGGGGAGTCATGGATGAGAGAATGTGTGGCGACTAATACCATCTGGTGAGAATTCTAAACAGTTGAACAACACATTGACCGAAATAAACGTTATTGCCCCTCACAGCGACTGAGCGAAGCGAAAACAAAAGTATGGAACGGAAGATCTGAAAGTCTCTCGTGCGTAGCGTTGTGTGGTTGTGAGAAGTCGAACCACCCTACAGGCACAAGGACAGAAATTAATAATCCTTTATATGCCTGTGTTACACACTGGGTAAATCTTGTACCATCACACTACACATTCGTTGTGACAACTCCATAAATCCACGGAGCGGGGTCCTTTTTTGGGAATGAATATTACCTGAGCCAGTCAAGAATTTCCCTGCTTTTTATGGAACTCAAAACCTATTGCCCTGCCCACAACATTCTGCCACTTGATTACATTCTAAGGCAAATTAAACAAGCCCACCCTCTCCCACCTTATTACTTTAACATCTGTTTTAATATCATCTTCTCACCCTCGTATGGGCCTTCCTTGCATTACATTTCTCAGGTTCTCCTACCAAAATTCTTCTAAGAACTCCCCCATGTTTCTAACCCAAGCTGACAACTTGCTGTGCCAACAGCTGCATACAGTAGTGTCTCCATACACGGTACATGCTGCTAACCCATGCTGGTGACTTGCTGTGCCCACAGCTGCACACAATAGGGTCTACATGCACAGTACATGCTTCTAACCCATGCAGACAACTTGCTGTTTCTACAGCTGCACAGATTATGTTCTCCATACAGAGTACATGTTTCTAACCCATGCTGACAACTTGCTGTGCCTACAGCTGCACACTGTAGGATCTCGATTTTTTTTTGCACTTCTTAATTTTCATGTGACTGACCCTGCAAATCACTTGTACCATCTTCTGAGGTGAGCTGAAAATTGGGATTTTATGGTCTATGGATGAGTTATGAACAATACCCATCAGTGGCCAGCAAAATTGTGACACAAAACAGTAGTTTTTAATATAATACATTCAAGAATAGAGTTTGGACCTTAACAGCTTCAAAGGGGGTTTCTTAACGCCATGCAAATTTTGTGCCCAAAACTTATGTTCTGTCAAATACACAAGTCTGACGCTGCATTCGTATCTTTGTCCTGGTTGCCATTTGTTGGGTTTCTGTTTCATAGCAAGCCTAAAGACCACATCATACACAGTTCAAACTAGGCACAAGAAAAAGAAAATAATACTGGTAATGAGCGTCCACAAGACACAAATGCACTTTAATTCAATGTGTTTTTAACTGCAATACGTCTATTGCTTGTGATATACTTGTACAGGTCTCAATACCCCCTGAGAAACCACTATAAAGGACACAGTCTAAACTCTGAGTCACCAACAGTACTTACACCAGGAAGTGAATAACAAGTGTCAAAGAGTCTTCTGGAACGCAAATAGTCACTGCTGGTGTTCCATTCAATGAAGAGAGACATACCCCAAGTTGCACGCCAACAGGTGTCATATCAATAGCGATACCTGCTGCAAACAGCATCTGGTGTTGCTCAGTGCAGAGGTGAATACAATACAGTGTGCAGTGATCGGCAGTGTGTTAGCATGGCTAGACTGGAGTTGTTACTGGTGCTGTGTGCGTTTGCAGACTTTGTGCGCAGTAACGCGTCGTGAGTACATGCATTTCGAACTGTCATATTATGAAATTATTCTGGGCTTAACTTTGCCTTTAACTCCCTAAACCACAGTGGTCACTATATGTAACACCAGTTTAACATTAACGTTCTGCCCACACAGTGTATTTATGTGTTTTGTGTGGATCTCAGAACAAACAGCCATTATTTACCTACACAGCATTAACTGACTGGTTTGTATAACAGAGATTTAACCCTCTAAAGCCCAGTGGTCACTATATGTACCGCACAGTGGTCACTATATGTACCGCACAGTGGTCACTATATGTACCGCACAGCGGTCACTATATGTACCGCACAGTGGTCACTATATGTACCGCACAGTGGTC
>Ga0131853_10017325_pt1 | contig 13118 bp, 7 predicted proteins | sample TergutLab28metaG_FD_92764 | JGI IMG/M metagenome (GOLD analysis project Ga0131853, IMG submission 92764) | Labiotermes labralis P1 segment gut microbial communities from Petit-Saut dam, French Guiana - Lab288 P1 (version 2) (version 2) | ecosystem: Host-associated > Arthropoda: Insects >...
TAATAATAATAATAATGAGAAACGAAATCAAGGAACCACAGGAACAGCCATCTAGGCCACCGCGCATGTATTCCGAAAATTACAAATGTAAATGCAGAAGACATTTATCACGTATTGTAACCACCGAAATCTGCAAAATTATGTATCCTAGAAACCTAGCGTGATTTAGATACATAATTTTAAACACTCTCCATAAAGATAACATGTAATAATCATCTTAGCCACAACAGTCAGGCATGAAATTCTTAGCCTACTCGGGATACAAGAATTAATAATCTTCGTTCTCATTTTATTTCGCACTCCTTGGAGTCTTCTATCTTTCGGTAGTTCCTGGTAGTGTACTTTCAGGATAAGTTTTCAGGCATTAGTGCACAGTGTTGGAGTCACTTATACTGTTTTGATAGCTTCTTATTCATGAATCAGTATCTTTTCTGTTTATCAAAGTGTGAAACTTTATCTGTCCTCTTCAGGGATGCTGAAAATTGCAAGAAACTGGAGCAAATTACCTAATGATTGTCTTTGTAATATCTACACTTCCAATTTGTTATTATGGTGACGAAAATAAAGGATTTTGAAATGTTCTGGGTATGTAGTGTGCATCGGTCTTAGAAGGCAGTACAAATTTTAGTTCGTCGTACTAAACAGGAGAGACCTAAGGGAATTGAGTGGCTGGGGTGCGGATTTTGGTTTGTGCTGTGTACTGTATCTCTGTGGAAGAAAGGCGACGGAAGCAGGAACTTGCCATTACCCTCCGTAAAGAATGCTTGAAGCCCCATCTTTATTCCTCGGTGCATATTAATGACTTTTGCTTGGTCACAAAAGCAACATACCCTGCACAGTTCCGTCCTGATCCTGCTCGCAAGCTGTAACTGTAACCTGTATGACATACCATTGCAGTGTGTACAGTGAAAAACTCCTGATGATGTACACAGGAACTCTCCGAGACATGTAGAATTTTATTCAAAAAATAAATTTGAGAAATTAATGCATCTAGTTGGTTTTATTACAAGAATTTATTTTTTAATATTGATGTTAATTGTGTAAGTTAATAGTTTACGTATCTGTGTAATCTCAGTGTCCAGTCATTGCTTTTTCAACTCTTACGGTCGTCAAACCACGCGACTTAGCGTTCTTATACAGTTATACATTATTTTTCCATGTAGTGCGTTAAATGTTTATCGTATAAGCAAATGTACAAGTCAGTACAGCCAGTATATTGTGTTTTGTGTCAGTTTTTCCACATTAAATTTTTTCTGAGGGTTCTCTATTAAAGGTGTCTTTGAAAAAGATGTAATGTATATTAGTACGACCGCAATGACCATAACTGAATAAGAACAACTCCATAAAAATATTAAATAAGCACCAACAAATGCATTCATATATTATTAAATCACCACTTTATTAACACTATACGCTACTCCAACAGGTTTCAAACTTTAAAGGGCCATTTTCAGCGAACACAGTGGATAAATTCTAGCAGCAAGGTCAACAAATTTTGTCACCAGATGTAAAATTCTGGATATCAAATACAAGGTATTTACAAGTAAGTTTACAGTGTATCTATAACCTTACTTGTAAATACCTCTTATATGACTTCCAGAATTTTACGTCTGGTGACACAATTTGTTGACACTGCTGCTAGAATGAATCAACTGTGTTCGTTGAAGATGGCCCTTTAATTGTTGCAACAAGCTGGAGTGACGTATAATGTTAATAAAGTTGTGATTGAAAAATATATGCGTGCATTTCTTGGTGATTATTTGATATAGTGATATTAGTGCTCGGATATAAACAAGATAAATTGTACGTAAATGACCGACCACTTCTAACGCATATATTCGAAAGTATATACTCATTGTCACATTTAGCTCAAATTTTCGTTGATCTGATTCTAAAAGTTGTGGTGTTTCTATTCCTATTTCACCGATCCGACGATCTAATGAGTTATTATTATGCATTCTAAAGATTATCATCACTGCAGCCATTTGTCTAGCTCCCGTCATTGACCGTTAAACCCGCCGCCACACACGCTGGCAGAGCTTTGGGCCGGCACTTATGAGTCAAGCAGGAAAAATACACCCTGTGCAAGAAACGGACATGCAGACTGATACACTGTCCTCCTCGTTATTCATTATGCTTATGCCCTTTGCTTAGATAATGTTGGTTTTCGTGAAATATTTGTCTGCTTTGAATTTGTTAGGTTGTCGTAATAGTACGAATGTAGGTAACCAGGAATATTTACATATGCATAGTACATACGTAATAGGTAGAATTATGCAGAAAAATGTATAGACATCAATACTAATCATGCTGTGAATAAACGTATAAGTGAAAACGGCCAGTAATAAAATTAAATTAAATATTTTATCTGTGTAGGTAAAATTTGTTCTGTTAATTCATAATATGAAAAGAATAAATGTTTAAGCTTCTAGAAGTAAGGAATAAATTTTTTACCTTCCTTAGGATAATTACTCAGGTAAAAATTATGTTATTTCACCAAGTGTGTACCAAGGAATGTTGTGGATTCTGAAAGCAACATTAATTGCTGTCCATAGAACAGCACATTTCAAGAACACCCACTCAAAAGACTACTAAATGAGGTGACCTTTCGAGGCCGAAAATGTCACGAATGTTGGACCACCCCACCCCACAACACTGAGAAAATGATGATGATGAGATAAAAATTGGAATTTTATGTCGTAGCAAGTGGGACATTAGGAAGTCCGTTTCGATACCAACCATCCTGTGCCTTTCGATGAGCTTAACCTAAATCCTGTAATAAATCAAATGCTTAGGATTATCACATAAGCGAGTATGATTGGGTATGCAACATGCATGGGATAGATCAGAAACGCATACACATCTTTGATCGGAAATTTAAACATTCAGATATCCGTTCTTTTTGTTCTGAAAAAATGTGACGCATAACCGCACTAATAAAAACACATTAAAAATTTCACGTGGAGAAATGCGTTTATGTCAATTCAAAATGAAACGACTGCTGACCTAAGGATTTAACTAAGGCCTAATATAATTGAATTTATTATTTCAAAGTAGAATTTAATAGACCTTGGCCGATTTGTAAACCTAAAATTTTGTGTACTCTGTTAACATTATCCTCAGTTTTTCAGAGGTATAGTTTACCTGCGGCACTGCACAACTAAAGTAACTTCCTCTCGATCTGAACTTCGTGTTATTCTATATTCAGAAATTCAGTAAAATTAAGATTTCTTCAATAGAGAAAATTTTAAAAATTGCCTGAAAATCCTTCCCTAACTTCCACGAAGCACATTTTGGAAGACTGTGAGTTAAATTATCAATAATTACTCATTACGTGTATTGTTCAAACACTATACTGATTTACTGAGTGACGAACTGTCCCTGGAGGATGTTGTTGCCCATCAGAAATTTCAAATTTTTGGGAGACTGTGAGTTACAGTATCAAGAATTACTCATTACGTGTATTGTTCAAACACTATACTGATTTACTGAGTAACGAACTGTCCCTTGGGGATGCTGTTACTCATCGGAAATTTCAAAATTTTTTATCTTCTAATGGATAACAGTGTCTTTTTCGTATTATTTTTATAACGTGTCGTTAAACAAAAGAACAATGGAACAATGAACTGTTCCAAGTTCCTTTGTTTCCACTGTTTCAAAACCTAATATTTTATTCCTTCACAGCCTGTCTAATACAATAATATAAGATATTTATAATCGAATAAAAGCTTCATCTTACTAGAATTCATTCTTTTTGCAGATGTACAACAAAGCTGTGTTGTTTACACCAGTAACATTCCTGTTATGAATAAACCTTGCAGAATTATAGCAACATAACAAAAATCTGTTTGGGTGCAGTACTGATTCTTTATAAATCATATACAGGTTTATTCTATGTGTATTAATTAGCCAGTCTCCAGTACGATTCGTAATTAAATTCTGATCTAACTGTACGATAATTTGAAGATTATTTTTACATTCAAACTCTGTAATTAGTGGTATTTTCTATACCGTAAATAAACGCCTATTTTCTACGTTACACTGTCTCAGTTTACCTACTTTATTTGCTAAAACAGTGGACAGCACATGTACATTATCACAGTAATAAATAACAGTGTTTAAACTCGCGTAATCACAACGCTAATTAATTGTCTTCCTGTACGCATGAACTGTAAATGATGATAATTGCAGGAATATATATATAAGTTGGTAACTGATATAATGTACTATCTTATTAGTATTCTGCCGTGACTAGCGAAAATCAGGAAGATATAAAATTAAACTATCACACGTGTCCGAGCTAATTTAGGTGTTTTGAAGTATAATAAAAATATTAATTTCAGCAAACTCAAACGAAGTATCATTTTTTCCTCATTTTATTATGAAGAATAAATAGAAGTATAACCTATTCCTTGTAGCTCTAAAAGCATAATGGGTGGGTTAGACCTACATATCGATAGGATATGTTCTGTATCCCATTATGTTATTTTAAATATTTCAGTGTTATGTAATTAATAAAATGTATACAAGTTTTCAGTCTAACACAACCTTTATTATAAAAAACATAATTAAAAGATAATTAAATCAGCGACATGTTTCGGCTTCTTTGTAAAGCCGTCTTCAGTCTGCAATTCAAAAGGCGTTTTTTATATACAACGAAAATAGGTGTGATGTGATTTGGAGAATTTTCATTAAGAGTTCTTGAGGATGTCCTCACACGCCTGAAAGATATTGCTTTTCATATTATGGTATACAACTTTAACTTCAAACATTTGAGGTATATTTAATTAAATACAGGAAATCTGTTAATACATGCGTCTTTACAGTTAAATTATTTTAATTGCAGTGCAGTTATGTTGGCCTATGTCTGAAATAAAAGGAATCAATACCAACGAAGAGAGCACACTCAAGTACTTGACGGTATTAAATATTGGAATACACTTTTCCTCTTTCGAATTCCTTCGCTAATCCACAGAAAAGTGTCTTTATACAAACTCCTCACCTTTTTTTTAAGAAATTTTATGTCCGTGCTCAGAAAAGCTCACCGCTGGAGCCCATTATGAACCAAACGACTACAGTCTCTATCCAAGCAACTTAATTTCGCTTCAGTTTGGTTTTTAAGGTCATCCTTCCCACTACATCGAGAATCGAAAGCTAACACTTACAATTTCAGAAGTCGCAGGTAATAAGAGAGCCACTGCACGAAAATTATTTCTGTGTACGCTAATTTCACAGCTTGTTTGTGTTTTAACTTTTTCATTTTAAAATTATTTTTCCCTGACAATCAAGGACTATGGAAATATTTGTCTTACACTTCCTTTGCACTATTTGGGAAAAGGCGATTTTCGGAAAATAGCCGACATAGTGATAATAATACCTGTTAATAATATGTCGTTCAAAGCGTTGTCCGATGTTTAATCTTCGTCCCATATAGTTCACAGTTACATAATACGAGGCCTCATTTCATACACATACGGAGTATAGACACGCCATATGCAAATGAAATGCAAATTTCAGACCCAGGCATAAGGATACAGTTACCAGTTTTCTCACTAGGTTTCGTTTTCATTTCTATCATATTTTGACCGGTGCGTTTAGTCCGTGAAGGTAGACTCTTTAAAATCAGTTCGATTAGGCACGAATAACTATGCTCTAGTTACAAGAGACCTCGGCCTGAAATAAAATACAGGTTTCTACATTTATAGTGAGTGCTCAACGATCATACGTAGCTTGCTCTCTCGATACCATGTAACAGCAGAGAATTAGACTCAAATTTGCAGCGTTACATAATATGCTAATATTTTGCCGTCAAGTGTTTTGAGCACGTTCCTGAACTCCAAACGTGGAGGAGCAACAGTTGTCGGTATTTTGCTTTTGCTTTTTTGTCACAACCTCATGTAGCTTTCGTAGCTGAAAGACGTCTTTTACCTCTGCAAACTATGTAGGACCCACACGACTGTGTTCAGCAGTAAAGTCACCGAATTCAAATAATCCTTCCACGTTTATAATATAAATTTTGAGTCAGTAAGAAAACTTGTGCAGACACGGCTTTTTTGTATTATTTTCCTCAACTTGTCCTTCTCTGTGTTACTCCAGAAACGCGTTAAACACTAATTGGCGTTATATCTCACTACCGACACTGCTTACTGAAGCGATGCAATTTAATGAACGTTTATGCAACCACCAACTCCTTTTTTCTTGTTTGAACAACTATTTTTTGTGCTGTCGGGCAACTCATTTGGGACATAGATCTAAACACAAAGTGTTAGTGACAACCGGATTGAATTTTAGCGCCCACAAAATAAGTAAACTTCAAAATAAGTACTAGAATTTCTGACATCATGTGTCAACCCTGATTGCTGCTGACATTGGTTTTTAAGGGGATATTGGCCTTGAAACCTAAAAGACTCGTTTCTTTAGGATTGGCCACTGCAATAATACACTTTTTTGTGACTGCGTGAGTCTGTGATTGTTTTATGATAATTACGTTAGATGGCAGTTGTTGTTATGAAACAATCGAGACGGAACTATATTTCGACCGGCAATAATTCAGTGCCGACTAATTCATAGTATCCATTTAGAGTTACAATATATAATAAATACCTTCCCTTCCTCAGCGTTACGTTCTGAATATAAGTGGGATTTGAAGCACTGCTTTTAGCTTGCTAAAATTAGCACTAGATGGCGGCGTCATCGCTTTCACGCTGCGATGTTTTTAGCCCAGGACAAAAGTCATTTCATACTTTTTGGACTAATATTAAATCAGTTCAGTTACTGGTTATTAGTGTGTCATAACAACAGCCATTAGGCCGATTACAGAGGCAAGACACTCAAGAACGTACAACAAAACACCTACATCGAATAACAAACATACCACACATCAAAAAGCGTAGAAAATAGCATAAAAAATCACTTGACATAACAAACATTGTGACTGATGATGATTATGATAATAATAATAAATATACGAGTGAAATTTGGTTTCTCAGATTGCGAGAGGGTCATAGACCGAGAATGTTCTAGAATAGGGTGCTAAGGAGCATATTTTGGCCGAGAAGTTAGGCTGTGAAAGGGGACTGGGGGAGACAGCATAATGAGGAGCGTCATGGTGTGTTCTTACCAAGTGTCGTTAGGGTAAACAAACGAATAAGAACGAGATGTTCGGGTCATATGGCAAGTGTGGGAGACTGGAGAGTTGCGTACAGGTTTTTAATGGAAAAACCTGAAGGAAAATCCCATATGGAAAACCTAAGCATAATTTGAAAGACGATATTCAAATGGATCTTCAGCAACAGTGTAGAAAGGCGTGGATTGGGTTGATCTACCTCAGTACTAGGACAAGTTGCGGACTGTTGTGCACAAGGTAATGATTTGCCTGTTCCATAAAATACACGACGTTCTTCAATCTGATATGCTATGACCTTTACAAGAACGACTCTGCTTAGTGATATCATTTAGTTAATTAGTTTGTTGGTTTGTTTGTCACTCAGTTAATAGTTAGAATCCAATATTGCGAGGGTATATGTTTCTTTCTTGTTACAAACTCTACAAACTTTTCCATTAAATATTAACACCAGTCTGCTTTTAATTGAGTGTATTTATAACGCTTTTTTCCACTGCACTTTATTTAGTTGTTAAGAGAATTGTAAAGTGTCTCGTAGCGTGCGGTTTACGAATTGCAGACTTCTTAACGGTCAAGGATAAGAATCGGAGTCTCGTTAATCCACAATAGGAACTGAAGGGCGAATGGGTTCATGTCGTAAATCGAACAAGTTAGCTCAGAATGAAATGTGTGCTTCCTACTGCGGTACTGAAGAACTCCCAAGTATTATGGCGTATAATGCCGTCCCGACTGGTACAGGTTATGTTCGTAAATCTTACCAACAGACGTGGCATCGTATCACAGGAAAATTAAATCTACAAGGTAGTTCAACGTACGGCTTTCCTCACTTTTATTCGTAAGCTTCTACCTTTAGAATCTGGATCTTGGCAACGACTTCACGTAGCGTATTTCATGGTTTTCCTCATTCCATTCATATTAAATCCAATATACTGCCTTTAAATTTGCTACGTTTGTTTTTCCATTCCTTTATGAATCCATTGCGCATAATAAGCTTTCCAGTTAATTCTGCGCTAATCTCTGCAGTTTAAACTGCGTAACAACCTTTAAACCACTCAAAATCATCAGAGATTTTGAGCCTTATTAAGAGTCATTCAAGACAAAATACCATGAATATATCAGTAAAGTACAACATAACAATGAAATACATTCACAACTATCCTTCCATATATTGTAAGACCGTAGATCAATAACAAGCCCGAGGCTTCGGACCGAAATGAAAAATAGATTCCAGTATACAAAATCCAATATCCAATATACATAGCTTACACCAATATCGGATATCTGAATCATCCGAGACAGCGCTGATTGGAACACAGTGTACGTGCAGTATGTATGCATCTTATTAAATATGCGAATGCGCATATTTTTCCATTGTATACATTTTGGAAGTTGGAAAAAAAATGTGTAAAGTTTGTGCAAGTCACAGATTAATTGTTCAGAATTATCCGTGTAATGCGAACCAACAATATGCAACATTTTCTATTAATTTATTTCAATAGCAAGCCTCTACATGTTTCGAACATAAGCCAGTCAACATAACGCATGACTATGCCAATTGCTGTTTATACAGAGTCGATCCTCCTGATGATGAGCAGCAAACCTGCTAGAAACATATAGAGGTTTATTATTGAAATACATTAATACAAAATAGTGCATCTTGTTGGTTCAGATTATACGGATATATCACGATGTACGGTGAACAAAACACTAAATATTAGTTTGCCAAGAATACTTTAATTCCTGTTCTTCAGTATAAATATGAGCAATATTGTGTAAACATCAGTATACTCTCCAATTATGGGCTGCTGTTGAACACAAGAATAAGCTGCAGATTCCGCCAATGGTGTGAAATTTCTTGGCCAGCTAATTGGTTACTGGAACTGTTTGATCAAAAACGAACCTCTTCAAGAAAGGAGTTACTTGGGCATCCTTCCTCACTTAATTAATTTGATTTCTGTAATAAAATATCGCATTTCTCTAACATTTTACAGGAAATTCTAAATTTGTCTGCTTAATTTCCGTCAGACATAATCCAAAGGAAAAGGTATTTACTGCGCAGTCATATCTGTGAATTCGCGTGCCGGTATGTGTTCATGCGTGTTCAAATTGCGTTATTTACTAGTGATCACGTATTTATCAGTCAATTAACTGTTTTTTAGAACAGAATACTATTGAATTTTAAATTACCAAACTGCCTTCTCTTTTTATTATTTATTCTTGAAAATATACAGCTTGTATGTAACAGTTCATGAGGCATCATCGTGCTATAATTACCTTTAATACCTCGGTTATTAATCTGCGTATTCTGTAAGCGTTGCCCTACCATAGAGCTTCATTATTAACTGATACATTCATGTGCACAACACGCAGCCTTTACAACAGAACATTTCCGTCCTGCAATAGCTCTGGGGTGCTGGATTCAAAAGGGGGACAGGATGCGGTTACACAACGAAGCAGAAGAAGAGCATGAGATTTTGTGCCTTCGGGGTACACGTGTTTCCAGAATAGAAATGTGATCAGTCGGAACTGAAATTCATGTGAGGTGGGAAATAAAAAGAAAGAGTCTTCAGCAACGAAACAAGCACACACCCACTGAAAATGATGCATATGTGTGTTGTTCAGAGCCAAAGAATTTCATACGATAAGTCACCTTACGTTAAATGAAGGTTCTTGTGTAGAGCGTAAATGTGCATAGTCTTCAAGTCTGTTTGTGTTATGCACTCCCACACACCACACACTACTCGCTGTTGTTTGGAAACGCCAGTATTTATTTCCTAACACTGTAGGTATTTGCGTTAACACAGTCCCACAAGTGGCGCTGCATGTGGACACAACATCTATGAGTCAAAGCGTCTCACCCTCGCTTCAACGTTAAGACGTAGCATGTACCGGAGTAAATCCGACTTTAGATGCCGGACTGCTGGCTAGAAGTCAGTATACGGAAGGTCCTGCGACCGGCCACCTCGACACAGGTTTTTCTTGTTTTTCCTGTGCCTATAGGCAAATGCTGAGATGGTTCCCAAGATTCCAAGTTGCCACTACATGCTTCCCATGTAGCCCTCCCGTCTTAAATTTAGTAGTAAACAATTTCATATTTTGTATGCATGTAAAATACCCACTGCTACCGGGTGACAACCCAATTGCAGTGAATAATAATAATAATAATTATTATTATTATTATTATTATATCATCCCATCTCGAAAGACCCCCATCAGTGATTATGGGGACGGGTGATTATGCAGGCAGGTCCTTTCGTATTTATCCACCTTCTGGGATGTGTCTTGTACAGAGGGTTTCGAAATTGTGCCGACTTATAACCTGTACCACGCCCTGATAATACCTAAAAGCGAAGGCTTGTTGGCTAGTCGTATCTCGTCTTACAAAAGCGGAAATTCGGTCCGGAGAAGCTGCAAGTACTCACGTCCAAAGAATAAGCTTGTTACTATCACGCGGTTTCCACAGGTCCCTCGCTATCTGTCGTGCTCAGCATGGGATAGTGACGTGCTGCCGGTATACGAGGTGTGTTCAAATAGTATCCGGATTGGAATTGTAGTGGTTGTTCACTGGGCGGGATGTGTTTGCAACCAGTCTTGACATGTTCGTACATGTCTTAGCAATTCATGACACAAGTTGCAAGTGGCTGCGTTTGCTCGGTTGGCTGTAGTAGATCGCGGAAGTAACACTTTTGTTTATGTCATAGAGATTTTTACGATGTGTGAAAGTACCGAACAACGCATTTGCATCAAATTTTGTTTTAAAATCGAAAAAACCGCAACGGAAATGTATCAATTATTGCAGCAAGCATACGGTGAAGATGCAATGGGTCGTACACAAGTGTTTGACTGGTTCCGTCGATTTAAAGAGGGTAGAACCTCCGTTGAGAGCGACCCCCGCTCGGGACGACCGTCAACATCGAGAAACGAGGAAATGATTGCTAAGGTTAGAAAAATCTTCCGAAATAACAGGAGATTGACAGTGCGAGAGATAGCGGATGACTGTGGGATCTCCTTGGGCTCATGCAATGCAATTTTAACCGACGATCTGCGCATGAAACGTGTGTGTGCTAAGTTTGTGCCGCGTTTGCTAACAGATGAGCAACGTGAGCAACTTCAGACAATTGCCCGTGATTTGTTTGAGTGTTCATGTGAAGATGTGCAGTTTCGTAAGAACATTGTGACAGGTGACGATTCCTGGGTCTACGGGTACGACCCGGAGACAAAACAGCAATCGTCACAGTGGAAGGGCCCCACGTCTCCGCGACCAAAGAAGGGGCGCCTGGTGCGAAACAAAACAAAGGTCATGTTACTGACGTTTTTTTGATTCTGTGGGTATCGTACATCACGAGTACGCTCCCGACGGGCAAACAGTTAACAAGGAATTCTACGTGGAGGTCTTGCTACGTTTGCATGAATCAGTTCGCCGAAAACGACCGGAAAAATGGCGGGATGGCGACTGGATCCTTCACCACGACAATGCGCCCGCACACACTTCACATCTTGTGCAGCAGTTTTTGTCCAAACACGGCACCGCTCAGTTGCAGTAGCCGCCACACTCACCAGATCTCGCACCGTATGACTTTTTCCTATTCCCAAGGCTTAAGAAAGTTCTGAAAGGACACCGATTTGAGGCAACGGAGCACATCAAACGAAATTCGACGAAAACACTATTAGACATCCCGAAAGAGGCGTTCGCAAAATGTTTCCAATAGTGGAAGAAACGTTGGGCGAAGTGTGTAGCTGCGGAAGAGAACTATATTGAAGACAATTAGGGTTAAAACTCCGTATGCCTTATCTACTTCATGTACTGTGGTCAGTCCGGATACTTTTTGAACAAACCTCGTATGTTGCGCCGAAACACCATCTGCCAAGTTCACTATGAAAAGTAATCCACCATCCGTTATTTTTCAGCCCAGCAAGCATTGGGAGTGTACCACTCCATTACCTAAGTCTATTACATTCAGTTATTGATACAAGTGAAAGTTCTAACACTGACATACTCGTATATTCTTCTTAAGAGTTGTAATGGTAGGGAAATGGCTGTGTTCGCCTGTTGAATAATCGATCTCGTGCTGATGTGAGTGTTTACAAGAAACGTCCGTCAACTCTTCGGCCACACGCCCTTTAAAACCTCACAGTATATCGCAGATTTCTGTCGCCTCTGTGAGTACGGTCGCACTGATTATCTTCGGTGTTTGCACTTCGCTGGCATTTCGATTGCACTTACCATTACCTAGCAGCATAACAGCGTATTTATCTCTGGAGAACATTTGAATAGACAAACACTGGTGCTCCTTGCTATAGTCACCTGTATAGCAGCTCGGTAACGCTGAATGTACATACGTCCTTCGTGAATACAGACATGCTGCATACTCGAACAACGGGCCAAAATAACGAAGAGAATAGTGCGTTTGCACTCAATGTGGACGGAATCAATAATGAAAAATTTATGAAACAAATAGGCTGCACCGTGGTACATCGGGCCACAGTAATGGACGGAAACAGCAACAGCCAGTACAAGTTTGAAGGGAAGCAAGAGCGGCTCTTATACGTTCCTCCAATCTACCATACAGTTCATTTCTATAGGCCATTTCGTGCGAATTTACGAGTTGGTCTTTACAATGGAGACCGACTGTTTGGAGGTTGGATCTGACTGCATTATTTAGGTAAAATTTGCACTTCAAGAGCCGTTTTATGGCTCAGGCGGTTAGTCGAAGGCCTGCCACAGAGGGACCCAAGTTCGATCCCAGATCACTCCACGTGGTATTTGTAAAAAGCCATTCCACTACAGACCTGGACAGGTCCTGAGGGTTCCAGGAAGGTGAGACTCCCAGATTTCAAGACTATCAACACATGATGGTGGTAAAGTTGTCAGCCCTCTACACCGGCCGCCTTCCACCTCCCCCCCCCCCCCGGGGGATATTTCTGGTATTCTTTCCCCTTAACGGCTTTGGCAATCAAGGGCACAAGTAAGCCGGGAGGGCTTTTGTCAATGAAA
>Ga0131853_10017326_pt1 | contig 13118 bp, 10 predicted proteins | sample TergutLab28metaG_FD_92764 | JGI IMG/M metagenome (GOLD analysis project Ga0131853, IMG submission 92764) | Labiotermes labralis P1 segment gut microbial communities from Petit-Saut dam, French Guiana - Lab288 P1 (version 2) (version 2) | ecosystem: Host-associated > Arthropoda: Insects >...
ACGTGTATAATCAAATTAAATACGCAACAGCCATGAATTATGTCTACGCTAACTTGTACTGAGGCGACATGGAAATTCTGCACAAGAAGTGTCACGTCTCTGCGGAGATTCAAACCGAGTTAACGCTGCAACAATTTCGAACGACTGAAGACGATGTGCTGTCAAAGGGGATATAAATTTTTCGTGTTCTTTATTGCACAATCTTCGCAGGAACTTATGTGACGTACCCGAGGTTTGTAACCACCCTGTATCAACCACACAAAGCGACGAATATTGCGAGAGAGAGACATTTCAGGGTCATAAACATAACACATAACTGCCTATTATTTTGCTACAAGACAATTTGAAGAAAAGCTATAAGAGTTTAACCGCACATATTTTTAGGGGTTATCTTTCTTTTGGCACAAACCGCAAAAACGAATGAGAAGGACATATCTAGGCACATGTTGTACGTTCGTCCGAAGGCTTCATCTCAATAATGGATTTATGCTAAATTTGCTATCGAGATTCTACATAAAGCCTTTTTGATAGATTTCATTATGCTTTTATCGGTCAAATATAAAATCAACGTTACGTTACGCTAAAACCGATCTTGAGAACTTGGGAATAGCCTGACAAAAATTTCATGCAGCCAAAAACGTAAAATTAATTAAGATATACAACTTTGATTTCGAAAGTATTGTCATGGGATGTTCGTGCAAGCACTTGAACGCTGAAATTAGTTTATATTATATTATATATGTATATATACATACGTACATACATACATACACACAGGTCATACGTCAAGACAACAAAGGATACTTCTGTTAGACAGAAAAGTCGGTGAATGCTGTTAAGAAAATCAGCAAATATTTAGACTGAGGATTGAGAGAAATACGTACGTATACTGTATGGACAATATGCAAAGTTTTAACGTTAAACCTGACGATACATTGTGCCTACTGACCAGTAATATTCCAAGGATTAATAAGGCACAAGAAAGAATAAAAAATAACTACAAATCGGGTATAATCCTATCTGTAAAGTTTTGGTTTATAGTAACGTACGACTATGCAATCCAATACAGTTCGACCTGTAATAAGAGTGGCTTCACACTAATGCATTTTACCAGTTATAAATTTGTAACAGAAGAGACAGGTAAGGAACGAGTGAGAAGCGCAGATGGAAAGATATAATCCGAAGTTAAAATTCTTCAGAATTTTCCGTGTACAAATCCTTGTTAAGGGACGCATAAAATTCGACAGACTGAAGAAGGCAATTTAAATGTTATCTCGGCATATAGAATGTATAATGATGTAGAACGAACAATAGATGTTATCACACATTATTCAGGAGAGGCAAACGCCATAACGTAACATTTATATGGATAAAATGCATAAACGTGGCGCAACCTCGTTACGGACCGCCACTGAAAAGTACTGGCTTATAACGTATATCACTCTAAGAGACTTTACTATATCCTAGGGAATACACATGCAAGATAAGTTTATGGTATATTGATTTATGGCATTCTGATTATAGTCTATGGCTGTTCACTTCACCACTGAAGATTAAAGTGGAAAAATGGAAGAAAACTCCTAACGCGACGTATCACGTTATTAAAACGGTTGTTTGTGTACAAACTGTTGTTCAAACTATCACTTTATTCCAAAACTGTATTAAAGAATACTATCCGAACAACATAGAATTCAGTACTCAAAACAACAATAAATTTTCGAAAGTTTCACCTTAGAATTCTTGTGAATTACCGATAGTATTCCGTTTTCTAATTTCCAGTTTCATAAACGTTAAATTCTGCGCTTACAAATATTACAGAATTTATCGGTGCTGTTGTGTTTAGAAAGAAATAATTACTAATTAATCAGCATCAAAGTAAAACGTCGCGATCCAAGTTGTCGTTTCAATATTAAGACACCGCCTCATAAAAGCTACGTAATTTTTATATCCTTGTTCTTGGCAATGAAATTATCACACGTGACATGGCGCTGGTGGCTCTTCCTCCACATGCTGATAAAGTCGCCAAGATAATATTAGTGAATATCGGAAAATTCACTATAAAATTATTCAAATATGATAAATATACCGATAGAGAGCCGGCCATGACAACCTAACACACAGGCAATATTGGTTGCTTATAAGAAAGCGACCCTGTAGAGAAATAAACCTCAGCTAAGCCAATTCGCGTTCCAAAGAATCCACGTCACTCTATTCCAGCACCTTGTACAGTGGATTACATACAGTCATTCGCATTTATCTCTACTGCGGTCACTCTATTCGAACATCCTCTAATTTTTTTCCCTGGTTAATTCTACAAGTTCACACAAATTCACGCCCTTAAATTCAAACACTACGTACAGTGTGTTCCATACAAATCTACGCGTTGGGTTAAACCGAGGACACTTTATTCGAGCCGCCCATGTAATACGTTCCATATGAATTTCCGTGCTCATGTGAATAGACGTCACGGTTTTAGAACACCCGGTACAATTCACACAGCAAGAAGAAAATGTCGTGCCCATAAATTGAGTTACATGATATTAATTCAGAAGCCAGACACAAATGAGATGGAAAATCATGACGTCGATCCAACAGGAGGGTGGCTTGCGGTGCGACACTCCCGGTTAACTCGTCCTCCTGACATCACTAAAGAGACGGACCACTCTTCACCCCTCAATCCACTAAGAGTGGAAGAAAACTGATGTAGCAGCTAAAACACTTACCTGTATCTGATTATTCGGTCGTTTACACACGATTTGCAACCATATCTGAGTCGAAAGATAGGATGGCTGAGAATCTTGCGTGCAAGTTAAAGCAATAGATCGGAAGTGGTCAATTTTAAGGCACGGCCGCACACATCTTTTGGAGAAAGTACAGAAATACACGACAGTCCTGTCAGAAAAGGCAAATAAGAAATACGAAGGACAACCCCGCTACCGTAAAGCTTGCTATAAACGTGTCTACCCTTGGGGTTCGCAAGGCAACTGACCTGTGACTGTTGTAATTGCTCCCACACACTAATTTAAAAATATATGATACTTTGTCAATTTGAATTGCTCCACATGAGTGAAGATTTTATGTGTGTCACCGACAGAGTCAATTGTTAAGATTATATGTATGTATATAAATACACACACACTCTCTCTCTCTCACACACACACACACACACATATAGATAGAGAGAGAGAGCGAGACACACACACTCTCTCTCTCTCTCACACACACACACACACATATATATATATATATATATAGAGAGAGAGAGAGAGAGCGAGACACACACACACATTCTCTCTCTCACACACACACTCTCTCTCTCTCTCTCACACACACACACATATATAAATATATATATATATATAGAGAGAGAGAGAGAGAGTCGGCGATGGATGCAGAAATATGTAGCATTGGCGAAATGATACTCCTGGCGAAAGACCAATGTACTCCGAGAAAAACCTGTCCCAATGTCACTTCGTCAAACATAAATCCTATACGGACTTACCTGGGAACAAACTCGGGCCTCCGCGATGAGGAACCTAAGACTAGCCGCCTGAGCCGTAGCATGACTTCAATATCACCCAAAGGCGTCAATTCTTATGTTACAACATAAGCACGTATAAACGTGCTAAAAATGAAAGTGGTTAGAGCGTCGTCTTAAATTTCACTGCTCTTTCGCATGTGTGAGATTTTAAAAATTTCTAGGAACAGCTCACGTTGCAGACGTTTCTTAGAGTCCTCCTGCAAGGTGATCATTCCTCTTCACTCACGCTTTCTACAGCTATGTTCGACACAGTCGCAACTCCGCCCTTTTCTCCAGTACTCCAGTGTAGGCGGTTTGTATGAGCATGTTGGGGTCCCGGATGGGAACATACTGTAATTATTATGTCTTCCCAATTTTGTCAAAATGAACCAGGATCGCAACTTTAAAGACGGCACGATCTGACTTCTGCGTCTCCCCAATATTAATATCCTTATTCTTACTCTATCACATTCGTCACGTAACACACCGAATTGTAGCAGCGTCGCCAGCCATCAAGTTCACTCGACTCGACTCGATGGATGACAGAGGCACAAAGAAATGTTACGAAAAAATCACATGGTCTCTGTTTTCCGGCGTCTCAGAAAGTTCGAGTTGACACAACGTGCCTAAGCTGGACTCGACTGGAGTGCCCGCAGGTTTCCTCGCCACTCAATGCCGAAATTCACAACTACAACGAGCAGAGATGTGGCATATTCGGCGATGGACTGTTCCAGCTTGGAAAAAAATAAAGGGACCCACTTTACGGCATTTGAACTCTTACCTTGTCTAAATACAGCGTGTACACACTCCAGACTGTTTCAGTTTAATGTGTTTTAGTGAGTTAATATTTACACTGCTGACACAACTGCTTGTATTGCGGGCGGCTATACCTCAGTTATTTAAAGTGGCGACTGACTACAGCTTACAGTGCGGGGGGGGGATTTCCAATTTCATTTATGGCAGGCACAAAACTCATACTACGTGTAGCGTTGCAGAGTTATACCAACTGCAATCCTGAAATTTTAATAAACCTTATGAAGAATTTCAAAGATGTTGTGATGCCTTGTATTTCGCTTTAAGTGAGCGTACAAGCTCAATGACGGTGACACACGATGCCACAATGCGCGCTGATTTCAAAGGCCGTGTTGTGTAAAGAGGCAATAGTATTATGAAAATTAAATTTCTGAACTTAAACACTAAATTAAAATAAATACGTCGCATAAAAATGAAGAAAAAGAAAGGTGAATATTATGAAGGAAAATGAATTTCTTATTTTGCCTGTATGTCAGTTTTAGTGCCATGATCTGTGTTTGAGAAAACACATAAAGTTCAAGAGTCAATTATAATGGTGGTGCCTGATATTGCCGTCATCTGTTATGTGACGCAGTGTAGTGTGACAGAATGTTACCAACGTCTCACAGAATCAGTTGTCTCCTTAGTCCCGGCAGAAACGGTTTATCCCAACCCCGGCTTATTTTACCAGACTAAACGGCGACACATTCCCGTAGGTGTTGTTAAATAGACTAAATCGGAATTGGGGTTTTTTTTTTGTGGATTAGAGGTCATACTGACATGTTATGTCAACCTACGGGACGTGAATTGCTTGAAGCTCAGAAACAACGACAGCAGACAACTTAGGAAAGACAAATATCACAATTTAGGAACACACTACCGATATTACGAACCGGAACAATCTGTTTGGTTTCTTATGGTATCCCTGTCATTTACCTGACTCTCAAAATGCGTGTTATTGAATAAACATTTCTTTAAAAATACCTGTTTATCCGTCAAGGTTCCCATAAAATAGCTGTTCTTCACGCAAGGTCCTCTCAAAGTACCTGTTATTCATTTTTTTAATGTTAGCCATCCAGATGTGTTTATCTATACATAAAAAGTACAACGTATCAGTTAAAAAACGACAGTTTTATTGCACAAAATACTATTTTAGCATTTTATGCCATAAAACTGCTGTGTTTTGACTGATATGTTGCACTTTTTATGTACCTGTTATTCGCCCAAATTTCTCTCAAAGTAACACTTCTTCACCCAGACTGCTCTCAAAGCACAAACTATTCACCAAATTTTCTCTCTAGGTAAAGTGCACAGAAATGTTGAAATGTGTTAGGTACACTCCTGGCCGCCCGTCCAGACCCAGCCTCCTGTACAATGGGTACCGGGTCTTTCCCGGGGGTAAAGTGCGGCCAGGGCGTGCTGCTGACCACTCACCCCCTTCTAGTGCCGCGGTCATGGAAGAGTAGAGCTATAGCTCTACCCACCCTCTGGGCCACACCGGGCCTGTAACGGGATCACTTTACCTTTACCTTTACCTTACACTCCTTGCACCCTTCATCACTTCTTGTAACTACAGGTGCTTTAAATTTAGGTAAATCTTCATCATGAAATTCACTGCAATTCATACAAGATTGAAGAAATAAGAAAGCTCTTTAATTTCATAATGGAGACAGGGAATTCATGTAGTTCCCAAAAAAAGAAAAAAAGAAACGGTGGATTGTTTTTGTACCTGCCCATCAAGTTCTATCAACAAATGTGTGACCATATGTTTGTTACTATTTAACACCTTGAGTTGTGGTTGTCTAGCGAAGAAACAGCGGTAGATATAGATGGTTTTATGCATTATGCCGCTTATTGTTTCCTTGCGACTACCAGACAGAAAGAACAGAAGGCAACCGGGACACAGAACAATTTCACATTATAATTTACATAAAATTAGAGCACTTACCTGATATTTCCTTTGTTTGTGCTGTACTTTATGTGATTGCACAAAGCCTCAAACATTCCACTTGTTGTCGTCACATACCGACAGTCGAAAACCTGCAAGATATGAATTAAGTGTACATGGAAGATCGAAACCTTCGTAACACATTCGTACAGTCCGTCATGGGTACGTCTGTTAGTAATCATATTTCATAACTGTGCAGGAGAAAACTGAGTAATAAAGAGCTTCATGTTTCGTAATCCTTACCGAATAATATTTGGATGGTCGTACAAAGAGGATGAGAAGGGCGGAGAATGTGGCACACGTGGAGGAGAAGAGAAAAACGTTTAGGATTTTGGTGAGGAAACTTGACGGAAAGAAACACTTTGAAGATCAAGGTGTAGATGGGAATAATAAAAGTGGGTCTAAAGGTGGGAAAGTTTAGGGTGGATTCATGTGGCTTTGGAGAGGGACAAGCGGTGGGCTGTGGTGAAGAGTGTAATGAACCTTCGGGTTCCACAAAAGGCGGGAAATTAATTACTTTCCCAAGAAGAAATCCGCTCCCTGGATTTACATCTCATATTTGTGTTTGTGTGAGAGAGAGAGAGATAGGGAGGGAGGGAGGGCTAGAACTGGACATATCACAACATATCTGAAACCTGTACAGAGGCAATAATTCAGAAAAGTGAGCCTCAAAACAGCAATCATCATGTGACGTTATGTTTCCGGTTACTAACATTGTACAGGATCATAAGGTAATCCCGCCGTTTTGGAAGAACGTGTTGTATCCAGGTGCACAGTAGGCCTACCTGTGTGACACCTAGGTAAATGCTGAAAGTGGTCAGGGAGACTGTGGGTCTATTACAGATTGGCTGCAAGCAACGCGACCAAATCAGAATCACGGAAAGGGAAATGGGGCACATTTTGATCCTGGCCAGTAGCAACTGTGAAATGGTAAAGCTGTGAAGGTAATGACAGTGAGCGGCAATTGGCCAAGCCAGCATGGTGAGAAATGCGAATAAGCTGTAGACTGTGTACAGTTACATATACAGCTGTTTACCGGTTTCTGGCGGTTGGGAAGTGGCAAGTGAGAAGCGAGAAGCATGGTTTATGAGAGGGAAGGTAACGTAGAGTCGCCTCGCGAGGCCGCCTCCTGAGCCTTCACGAATTCCGTCACCCTAAAGATAGGGAGAGCAAGTTCCTCCGGAACGATGGTGTCAAAGCCGGGTAGCCTATCATCCAATCAAAAACCTTCGTGAAAGTCCGAAAAACTTACCTGATAACTCTCATAGTGTGCTACAGAGAATATGCACTTTTCAAATACCATTATTCGAGGGAAAAAGTCAAAGAAGATGAGATGGGCGAGACATGTGGCACGCATGAGTGAGAAAAGTGCGTACAGGTTTTTGGTGGGGGATCCTTAAGCAGTAAAGCCACTTGGAAGACCTAGAGGTGGATGGAAAATATGTTAAAACGGAGAAAGAGCAGGGGAAGGCTTGGGCCGGATGCATCTGGTCCTAGATAAGGTAAAGAGGTGTGCTCGTGCGAACGTGTAACAAACATACGGTTTCGCAAGAGAGGCTAGGCTCCCTGGAGTTTGTTAGGTTGTCAACTCAGGTATTTTGTTCGACAGTGGAGGAGCAAAGATTTTTCATCTGAAGTAAGAGTTGGCAATTTCTACCTTCCGTGCAGCATGCTGACGGAATCCGGACAGAAGGCAATTATCTGTTTTACGTAAAGGAAGGTTAGACAGACGGAGCACTTATACAATAGTCTAATCCTACCGCGCTCTTTCGTCACACTGAGCGAGCATTCACTCGCTACCTGGCTAACAGACGCGTAAAAAATCGGCCCAAGTTGCCACTGAACCCGATCGACTTGGAAGATGAAAAGTAGCCTGTTTTAGATATAAAGATTCAGTTTTTACGCGCAGTAAACACTCTCTATTTTGGTTATGTATTTAAGTATATAAAAAGAATGTGTTAAATGCAGGACAGGGAAATTATCGCCCCTTCTTCCGACTACACAAAAACAAAAAATGCACTCTGTGGGCAGAACGCAGAATTTCTTAACGTTAAACCCGGTGTTAGTACATAAATAAGCAGTACGCTTTAAGAAGTATTATAAACTTGCTTCATTCAACGTGCGCCCTAAATGAAATGTAAATCTTCCCAGACACAATATTGGAAAAAGCATCATTAAGTTAGTAATAAACAAATATCGAAACGCATTTAACAAACGCAATATGTCCGAAATTCTAACAGGCCAAAGAAGCTAATTTAAATATCGTCTTATTTGAAAGGCCACGTAACGATGCTGTGCTTCTGAGGTGGGGGGGGGGGTTGTGAGTGTGCAGATAATTCTATTATTTGATTATTCATGAAGAAATAATCCGTCTCTCCTGTGCAGTACTTTGGCAATGTGTAACACCTGTGACAACAAAGTGCATTAATTAATCTTAAGTACAATGTCTGCAAGTGTGTTATTTACTGCAGCGTGAACCACGACAAGTTCATTTATCCATGACGGATCTTCAGCCCACAGTACTTCCAAACCCACGCTTCGCCTACTCCGTCTGTCTATTCACGTAACAATCGTGACAAAATAACGGTGTTCTACCGAAAGCCAACTGTCGCAGCATCTTCCTTCCGTCCGTCCACTTTTATAAATCTGTAAAGTGTCCACCATGATTACCGTAAATGAGCCCTACAAGAACGGAAATTTGTGTTACATGAGCTTAATGACTGTAGTCTACATAAACATCTACAGTGTTTCACTCGAATCAGCTGGGATGTTGCGATGTGCTGCCCTAGAAAAATAAAATGTGCCTTAAAAAGAGCTTTTCATAATTTTCTATTTTCTTCTGCAGTTTTAATTTGTTTCTACTTCATAAGCACGTTAAGGAAATTAAAGACATAAAGCTATCCCTATACTGGCCTGGAGAGGCTCTCTGTACTCCAGGAGTTTGAGAGTCCCACAGTTTCTAGACAATCGGCATATGAAGTTGGCAAGGTAGTCAGCTGTACGCACCGACCGCCTTTACCCCCAGGAGATATCTCTGGTACTCATTTATATCAGAGGCTGAGTCGACCTCAGGACCATAGTGGGGCCGGAGGAATTATGTCAATGACCACAACGGGAATCGAACCCACAACCTTCCGGTTTCTAGCGCAGTGCCTTAACAGACTGGGCCACCACGGACCCCACCTAAGGAAACTGAATAAGGGGCAAAATAACAATATGAACGGCAGCTAATAAAAATCCTCTTGAATTGTGGAAAAATCCCAACATTTGGGAACGACACTAACAATTAAAACTGAATGTATGAAGAAATTAGAAAGAGATTAAATTCAATGACACTTTATTATCATTCGGTCCAGAATAGTTTGTCTTTTCGTTTGCTAACTAAGAAAGTAAAATTAAAATATGCACACGTAAATGTTTTGCCTGTTGTTTTATATGGGTGTGAGAGTAGTTTCTTACGTTACGGGAAGAACGTGGGTTGAATGTGTTCGAGAATGGGGCCCCGAGGAATATATATGGTTCTACGAGGGAGGAAGTAAAAGTAGATTGAACAAAAGATTACATAACGAGAAGCTTCAGGATTTTACCCTTTGCTAATTCGGATGATCGAAACCACGAAATGGGAGAAACATGTGGCACATACGGGGAAGAGGTGCATACAGGTTTTGGTGGAGAAACCGGAGAAAAGGAGGCCACTTGGAAGCCTTATGCGTAGCTGGGGAATGCATGGGTAAGGTAGGGTGCACACTTGTACTGCCACTGAGGCTCTGCACAGGCCTACGGCCCATAGGGTGAGTAGAGGCATAGCTCTACTCTTTCTTGATCACGACACTAGAAGGCATGAGGGTCAACGTCACGCTCCGGCCGCTCTATACCCCCTGAAAACACACAGCACCCATTGTACAGGAGGCTGGGTGGGCCACAGGGCCGGTCTGGACAGGTGCGGAAAATCTCGCACCCACGAGGATTCGATCCCCGGACAGTCCAGGCCGTAGCCAGTCGCTATACCGACTACGCTAACCGGCCTACGTGGGCGGGGAGATAGTATTAAAATAGATCTTAATTGGATGGGAGGGCATATACTGGATTTATGTGACACAGATAAGAGGGCTGTTTTGGAGAAAGTAATGGACCTTCGGGGTTCCACAAAATTCGGGTAATTTCTTGAGTAGCTGGGGAACCATTAGTTTCTAAAGAAGCTCTCTTCTCCATGGAGCTACTTAGTTACACCCCATTAACATAGAGGCCTATAATGCACTCCCGTAACTACTGTAAGTTCATTTGACAAACATCATTTGACGTAATAAAAAAGTGAGACACCTCACGTTATTTCTACCATCAGTGCGAGATGAATCAACAAGACGGACAATAGTGCGTACGAAACCCTAAAGAATCTGGAAAAAGTGTCAAAATGGAGCGAATGGGTGGGTGGCTATTTGGGTTGTTGGTCGACTGGGTTACTTATTATATGGCTTCTTGTTTAATCAACAAATTAAGCTCCGTGTTGTGTCCGATGCGGTGACGCAACAAACACTATTACTGCTAATGTGATTTGTTTAGAAGCGACTTCACAGTGCCCTCTAGTAGAGTAAATAGCCCAAGACACATCAAAGCTCTACATCCGCATGACTGTAGAGAATGTAGAAATTATTCTGATTAATTTATTGCTTTATAGCGAATTCACTCGTGTGTCGTTTGCATATTGATACTAAATGCAGTAGAGCCTAGACCTAGATACAAAGTGGCGTCAGTCACTTGACACCAGATTTTTAAAAAAGAAAATTTTTCAACTGGCTTTTGCACCACCTTCTAAAGGTTTCGGAAATATTGTCATCATTGACAGCATTACTGCTGCCACTGTAATTACTATTATTTTTAGGCGGGAGGACCCAGGTATTGGGCGATGATAAAGATACCCAGATAAACGTATTTCCTGTAAATTTACAAACAATTAATTTTGACTTCTACACCATTTCTTTGGATACATTAAGAATGCCAAATGAACTAATATAAATCCTCAATTAGCTTGAAGCAGGGAGTGACATTACATGTCAAAAGTACAGTTTCAAAAATTCTTCTGCATAAATTGTATAATTTAATACTTGAAAGCAACTCACTGCTCTTGTATTCCGGATGAATTGGGTTCAAGACTTGGCTGGACTAAATGGTGGTTTTGCTCGTCTTTAGGGGAAAAAATTCCTGAATAATATAAAATGGGCCGTTAACCGCCTCTAAACCCTCATCTACTAATCCCCTATTCATTATCATTTTCCTAACTCCTCATGACAGCATCATCTGAACATTCTATGACCTCACCTTAGAGTGGAGATTTCTATGTATCTCACTAACGTCGTTTCATCAGTCATGCTTTCGGTGCGGGTTATTCTGCACACGTTACAGTATTATCATACAAATATATGCAGTTTATGGACAGGAGTATTTCATCTATCAACACAGGGATCTCACACAGACGGTCAGTATAGGTGCGGGTGACAGTCCGGTCGCTGTACTCGCCAACCTGGCAGTGCGGCAGCAAGCAACGTGAATATTAAATCGAAGCCTTAAGCTAAGACGTGTGTAACAGAGATCGAGCGGAGATTCTGTCTGGGCTCAGCAACCGTCGGTCCTAACAGCCTGCATGATGTCATAAGCAGCAAATAGTGCTCTAGAATTTTAAGTGAAACGTGTCTCTTTGCTTTAAATACAATATTTATGGAGCGAATGTGGTTGTGATTCTGTAATACTCTGTTCCGAATACGTAACACGTACAAAGTCCGGATAGTGTACCAAAAGAATATAACTGTCACAGTTAGAACTTATTTTACCGAAAACAAAGATTTTAAGACTCTCTTCTGTATAGATAATTCTTGTACACATTTCTCTATTAACGTAACTGGATTGGCTATTGATAAGTCATTTTTTGTTAAGTGGAGAGCTGCATTTGGTTTGTAGTTTGGTTTGCAATAACTTCGAAAATAGGTCTTAAATTACTTATGCTGAAATGTAAATAAACAATATATTTACCGGACAGAAAAAAGACATATTTTGGTTTCACTGCTTCATTATTGCAATACGTTACAATACAGGAGAATACAATACATTACAATACGGCACTACAAGTTGACGGCTACAAGCTCGCATTTCGGCCGTACCTTGCCTGCCGATACACCGACGTTCGATCGAAAAACTACGATTAAATTGGAGTCTAAACCTACTAACATCTAAATGAACTGAATCAGAATGTTTAAGTCAGTTTATAATGAGTTCGACAGGCGGCAAAGCATTTGGAACCGGTTATTTGTTTTATGTAAATAATCTGGCATATCGGAAATTAAACTAATAGTTTGTGCGAACGTATTTGGTTAATTAGACTGGCCACAGAATCAATGCTTGAAGCACTAATATCACAAAAATACCACAATTCAGAAACACAATCTAACCACTTCCTCAAACAGATTCGGCTACCATATTTGCAATATCGCAGCATTTGGCGAATTGCTGTAAGAGGTCTCCAATTGCAGCTGCTGTGACATATCATCATTACGGTGAGAAATGATCGCTGCCTTAACGAATTTTGAAAATTTTTATGTACGGCCAAAATTAAATTTGTTCGTCAAATTTTAATTACCAGGCTCAGTACCAAAACTAATTGAAATACCTTTTTTAGCAATTGACCAAATTAATGCATAAATTCTTGTTTCGTAATAAATTTATTATATTCCTGTACATGTCTCGAGCACTGTTGTGCTCATCATCAGGAGGTAAAATTGCGCACCGGACGGCCACCTACAGAGTGTGACGATGCCAGATGCTGTATAATACAATTTGACCTCCTGATGATGAGCACAACAGTGCTCG
>Ga0131853_10017328_pt1 | contig 13117 bp, 6 predicted proteins | sample TergutLab28metaG_FD_92764 | JGI IMG/M metagenome (GOLD analysis project Ga0131853, IMG submission 92764) | Labiotermes labralis P1 segment gut microbial communities from Petit-Saut dam, French Guiana - Lab288 P1 (version 2) (version 2) | ecosystem: Host-associated > Arthropoda: Insects >...
GAGTTAAGGTTCCCCAATTATGGGGCAATAGCCCCGTATGTGGGTAAGGTTTGCCGCCTTTCGTGCCGGCCCCTTTTTCCCCCCCCCCCCCCCAGGAAATACTCCTAATACTCATTTCTGTTAGATGCTAAGTCCACCACAGGGCCATAGTGCGATCGGAAGAATTTTGTCACTGAAAAATTCCAATGACACCATCTGGAATTGAACCAGCGACCTTCCGATTTGTAGAACAGCACCTTAACCACTGTGCTACAGTACGTGCTGTAATACACTGACCAACAAACTGTTCATAATCGTCAATCAGCAGTATTTAGGCCTGATTATTAATACTATCGAGAAATTCCATCCCAATTGGAACTCGAATGCTCATCACCGTCTTCAGAAAGACACTTTCTTAGGCCACTTCTAAGCCAGTTCAATCCTGTTCATGTTTAACATATTGTTTTTATGAGATGCGTTTTATTAATATCCTGCCGTCCGGGTATCGGTCTCCCAAGTGGTTGCCATTAATCTCTCCATCAGTATTTTGCAAGCAATTTTTGTTGCTCTTTGTCATACAGGATTACTATAAAAGAAATAGTCACTTTCAACGTTATGTAGTATCAAAACCGTTAGCGTAGTGGGCACAATTTGCGTAGTAGCGTAGAGGAAAGATGAAAACTTTTTTCCAGGCATTCTTTCATGACGTCAGCACCACGTCAGCACCCTTGACATCACTGAAGCAAAATTGCTGCTACTGTGCTAGAGAAGGCTTCTTGTGTGCTGGAATTAGCGAAGACGAACGTACCTCGGCATGTTTAGTGAGTGGCTGCTGCCTCAAATGCAACAAGACAGTGAAAACTTCATATTCATCCAAGATGGAGCTCCGCCTCACTGGCACAGTGGGGTTCGACATTACCTGGATAAAAATCTACCACGACGTTGGATTGGCCGATCAACAGATGAGAACATGGCACTGACATGTTGGCCTCCAAGAAGTCCAGACTTAACTCCTTGTGATTTCTTCTTGTGGGGGTATTTCAAACACAGAGTTTTCGTTCCTCCACTTCCGGTAAGTTTAAACGAACTGAAACAACGCATCACAGCAGCTGTTGCAAGTGTTGACGAGGATATGCTCAGGTCTGTTTGGACAGAATTAGATTATCGTATAGATATCTGTTGTGTGACAAAAGGCTCACACACAGAACATTTGTAACTTCTTCATATAAACTTCAAAAAATGCAATACAAAACCATGTAAGTAGTATTTTGGCTAAATCATTAATAATTTTGTTTCAAAACAACATTGAAAGTGTCTATTTCTTTTATAGTAACCCTGTATAATCCTGTATCGTCTCCGGTCTTACTCGAATCCACGTGTTTTACTGCGCACTTTGTCACTGTTCTTGCGTGAGACAGGAAGACCTATGTTCGATGCATACACAAGGGCGTAAAACTGCACACTTACTTTCATGATGGCTTATCACATTTGGAATTGTTCATTCTTTTGTTTTTCCCGTCATCCCCCCCCCCCCTCATTTTCATATTAAAATGAAAATAACGTTCCTGGAACAGGATCGGTTCCTGTCCTCCAGCAGAGAAGGGTGCCGGAAACGCTTACTCGATTGGGCTCAATAGGGACGGCTGTTGTAAACCTGCGGACCTGTAAGAGGTTTCTCAGTCGGGCCGAGTCAAGTAGATGTCTCCTCTATCTACTGCCTGAAGACGGCGACCTGCCCCTTCCCCGAAACATCGTGTTTCAAGTTTTGTTTGCAACACGGGGCAATAGACCAAGTTCAAAAAGTGAAAGATTCCAAAATTAAAATTGTATTTTTATGTTTTCTGTTCCTTTGTTCCTTGGAAAGCAAAAAAAAAAAAAAACACTTCTGAATTCCTCTGAAGTGAGAAGTGTCAAGCAATGTCTAGATTGTTCTTGACAGAATTCAATTTTGTCTGGAAGTGACAATGTTAAGATCTTTCAGTTCACGTACCAGCCGGAATCTTGACAAGCTGAGTGACCGTTAGCTTTTAGGAACATATGGCCTTACAGAAGTAGTTTATTGACAAAGGCGTTCACATCTGATGGTAATTGTCTGTCCTGGGTTCGGTCATTGCTTTCATTGCTTGTGAAACAAGGCACTGCTGCCATTGGGTAACATTTTGAACTCCACGAACTGTTGTTGGCTTTTAAACCAGTCCCGACAAAGTGGAACCGTAAAATATAGAGAAGTGTGTGGGCAAACAGGACGTGCGCCGGCTACTTCCGCACGTCGCTTTTGTTGAGCTTCAAGCGGTGACCTACTGTGCAGAGTTTGCATTGGACGTTGATGAGAAGTATATGGAGGGTGGTTTAGCCCGCCGTCGGGATGAAGTGGTTATAAATCCTGCTTTGTGTTCGGGTTTGAACTTCCGCTCGGAGACCAGCTGTAGGAAGCGACGTTCTTCCTGATTTTCCTCTGATACAGTTTTAGGATATTGTCTTGCCACGTGACCAACTTGCTGCCCACAGTGGTACTGCTATTCGACATTAGGAGCAACATAACTCAGTGGGTAAACCGTTGTTGAATCACGTGCTCAACTCACAACCTCTGAAATTGCAAGTGTTATTTGTGATGAAGCGTTAGGACAAGCAGTATGGTCAGTACTGTAACCATTATTGAGATTTGGTCAACAGGACGGCCATTTGTTGGCCCTTGCTTTGTCCCGGTTTGTTTCGAGAACTGATCATGAGAACATTGCCTGACGTCCCGAAATTAAATCCTGAAATACTATCGAGTAGCTTTCTTTCTTTTTTTTATTTTGCGAATTTGTTCAAGAAAGCCTTAACCACCGTCGCTCTCCTCAGGAAACCTCTTCCTCTGAGATAGAATTTTTATACTGGCGATGCTTTTTGTTTGTTTGTAATTGACACTGAAAATGAGCTCAGTACCGATTATGCACAAAGATGAGAATAAGATAAACAATGCAATTAAAGAGTACCAAATTATACTTATTGGTTTTATTATAAAGGATACCTGCTTACGGAACCGCTGAAAGTCGCACACGGGTTTCGGAACACGGTGTGAATACTAATTACTTACTTACTTACTTACTCACTCACTCACTCAATCCGTGGAACAGAGTCCTTCTTGAGAAGCTAACCGGTTTGCAGATAGTCAAGAAATTCCCCGCATTTTATGGAACCCGAAGGTTCATTACCGCATTCAAGTGCCCGCCCCCTGTCCCTATCATGAGCCAGCTCAATTCAGTCCATATCCCCACATCCCACTTCCTGAAGATCCATCTTAATACCATCCTCCCATCTACACCTGGGTCTCCCCATTTGTCTCTTTCCCCCAGATTTCCCTACCAAAACCCTCTACACGCCTCTCCTCTTCCCCATACGCGCTACATGCCCCGCCCACCTCATTATTCTCGTTTTATCACCCGCACAGTATTGGGTGAGGAGTACAGAAGAATAAGCTCCTCATTATGTAGTTTTCTCCATTCCGCTGTTACCTTAGGCCCAAATATTCTCCTCAACACCCTATTCTCCAAAACCCTCAGCCTACGTTCCTCGCTAACTGTCAGCGACCAATCAAGCGAAATTCTAATCCGCGGTCAAATACGTAGCGCACATTATAGGCTGCCAGAAACGGAGGGCACCTCCTTGTGTTCGAAGATCTGACTCATCGAAACAAGATGGGAGTTCCAGTTTCAGTATCGGTCACGTGATCGCCGAGATGCCAGATACGGGGTTCGTTCCTCTCATTTCGCTCGAATTGCTTTTGAGGTTACCCAGGCTTGCAGACAAACAGTACTACATCTGCAGTGCTTCTCTCTTGTTTCATCACGTGCAAGCTCAACCTCTGATCCCATTCAGAGTCAGTGCAAAACATTCTTTATCTTGACGCTCATTTCGTATAGATCCATTCGAATCTTGTTTAGAATTACAGGTGTGACGCCACTATCGCATACAGAATTTAATTTTTTTTTGGGGGGGGGGAGGTGAAAAATAAATGACTTCGGTCACATTTCAGCAGTGGCGAAGCTAGGTTTTTTGGCACCACGAATGGAAATTTTGAACTTTAAAAGATTACTGTTATACATTGAATTTCTTTTTTTTATGTTGCTCAATGTTCTCAATTTTTTGAGAACATAAATTGTTTCCTTCCCATTTCAAATATTCACTTTGTCGCCCCATGGACTCTATTGCTCGGGCGGCCGCACCCCCCCCCCTCCCCCTCCCACAGCAGCGCCACCGCATTTGCATTCGTGGATCTGCATATAAATGTTGGTTCCTGTACCGCCAGACGTTCATTAACTTACTGAATTTTTCTGAGAGATTTCAGGGAGGGCACTTCAATCCTTAAACCTCCCTGAAACGCGAACGGCCAGAAAGTAAGTTTACTTGACGTGTACTTTGGTAAGTGAAGGACCTACACTGATTGTGATTACATCAGGGGCATTCGTCGCCGACAGTTGACCTAGTTTTGTCAGGGCTGAAGCAAAATTTTCGCTGCCACAAATGTAAAGATGATCGTGAGGTAGATACACCCGTGATCGGTGGCTGATAATAAAGGACACCGGATCGTTATCGAAATGCACCATAAAAGTATTCGCAGAGTACAACCAACAAGATGCAATGCTTCACAATTTATTTATTTCTGTAATACGCTGTACATGTTTCAGACGGTTCTTCCGTGATCACCAGGAGCTGAAAACTGCACGTACAGTGTTGGGTATTTGTCAGACCAGTACTGCTGCCTGCTGCTAGCCCGGCTAGGCAGTTGGTGTTTGGTAATTGGCAATTATTCATCTGTCACCTGTATGACATATACCATTGCGGTGTGTACAGTGAAAAACTCCTGACGATGGACAGAGGAACTGTCCGAAACACGTAGAATTTTATTCCAAAAGTAAATTCGAGTAATTAGTGCTCCTAGTTGGTTTTTTTTATAAGAATTTATAACGACGCACGGCCACCTGAACGTCAAAAGCTGAAATCAGTATAGACAGTACACATCCACCGGAATAAACAGCATAAAATCCCACAAGGCTTATTCGTAAAGCATGCACATTATATCGGACTGCGATTTCATGGTAATGTCGAGCCGTGTTTACAGACGTAATTTTCTCCTGTCCGTGTCACCATTCACACAAATCACGCAAACAATTCCAGGCTTCTTAACGTATCCATCTGTAATAGCATCACTAAGTATGCCGCAAGTCAGCAAGCCTAAAGCGTATAATTTATTCCCACCTCACAGAAAACACGCATTAGGGATGATGCAACTTCAAACTCTGTCCAGCTCATTTTGTACTGCTTAAGGCCATTTACCTAGATCATTAACACGCCGTAGACGGAGAATGATTACGGTGGATTTACAGCCGCCCATTCGTAAACTGTACCGAGCAGCTTAAGTCAGTGGTAAATACGTGGGGAAGAACATCGGTTATCCTTCATTAACTAGTGTGGTACGTATGGCTGCCACAGTATTAGAGAAAAGTGAAAACTAATTAGTATGCTTTATAAAGGTGCAATCCGTACCGCGCAGTAAACACCCTTCGTCTCGGTTATAAACACCAGTCACTTAATGCTGTGTAGATAAATTATCGCTCTTTGTGCTGAGACCTTTGTAAAACAAATACAGTGTTTGTAGAATTTGTGAAAGTTACATCCTTTGGTACATAACGTAATCACAAGGCTTCATAGTGTTAATAAAGGTTTTCTTTTATCTCACTAATGGCAGTGGCGCCATGTAATAGACATCAACTGTAACAAACGCCTAATTATGAACCTCTAACTACATTTACTTGTGGGCCGGGTAGCTCAGTTGTTATAGCGACTGACTACGGACTGGGCGGTCCGGGATCGAATCCCGATGGAGACGAGATTTTCCGCCCGTCCAGACCGTCCCTGGGGTCCACCCAGCCTCATGTAAAATGGGTACCGGGTCTTTCCCGGGTTAAGGGCGGCCGGGGCGTGCTGCTGACCACTCACCCCCCCATTCTTGTGCCGCGGTCATGGAAGAGTAGAGCTATACCTCTACCCACCCTCTGGGCCACACCGGGCCTGTAACGGAATTACTTTACCTTTTTTAATTACATTTACTTATCTCAGGGCAACACATCGGAGATTGTCCCGTAACGTCGGTAAGAAATTACCAATACTCGGTGCGTACAGTAACCCAGAAGAAAGCAGTTTTCATCTACTTTGCGGCGGAAGCGTGAAATCACGCAACATAGGCTATCAGAGCACTAGATGCTACACATACATTCTATGTGCATGGTCTCAATCATTTGAGATCACAAAACCAATATATACCTTTTATTTTCGCATTATTTATGCACTGACCTGAATCCGTAGAATTCTGTGTAATTTTTGTACCTTTGCTCATTTTGTATTTCGGACGCGTCGCGACGTTTAATTTCAAGGTTATCACAACATAAAACGTCAGAGAGAGAAGACATTACAGCGATGTGCTCTTGAAATAGAGCCGTAGTCCCGGAAGTATTTGATTTCTACAGAAAATTATAATAGTCACCCAGTTTTGAAACTAGAAGGTCACATTGTCGCGGACAGGTTAATGGTTAATATTGAATCATCTGTGTGTCATTATTGCAAAGCAACGAAGCACAGAATGCACGTCCTTAGCAGGGCACTCTTCGCAACATAACATTACACAACACGGCATGCTGCCACAATACCCAACTGGTACAGCGAAACTAATGTGACTTTTATATAGTGTGACTTTAGGAAGGACGATATGGCTCCCTGATGATGGTCCTAGGACCGAAACATGTCGGAGCGTTTTTAATGCTTTAATGTGTAAATTTTATATATGTGCAGTAGTTGGTGTAATAATTAAGTAACTCAGGAACATGCATGGTGTAACAACGAAAATATGTGTCTCAATTTGTAATGACAGGGTTCGTTGATGAGTGGGGAGGCTGTTAGTTTTCTAAGAGTTGCTTTATGTAGGTTCAAAGGAGGTTGTGGGTGGCGAATTATTTTACGGCCTGGGTCCGGGCTTGTATCATGACAAGCTTGCGTCGGTGCTATGGTTTATACCTGATTTGCTTCGAGTGCCCAGCGCATGGGTCCTGAATCGGTGAGGGATCGGCCGACACTGTTTGGTTTTAACGTTATGGTTTGCGCATTGCTCCTATACCATGATCGGTGCTTCTCCGCTGTGTTTCCAATGGAACTTCGTATTTTGTCACAATGCGCGGAGTTGCATACCCAAACAAGACCAGGAAAATTGTGCAAAGCGGTTAAAGTTCTTATTTCCCCCTTACCTAATTCTCTTTGGGTTATGACATTTTTGTCGTCTCTTTGTTTTCGAATGTTTGCTTGAATAAGCTATATACTTAGCCAGATGGCCTACTAGAACTTTCGCTTGATGGAATGCAACACGAATCCAGAACCCAGATATGTGAGCGTAACCGTGTTGCTCGTGGGATTGAGGATCTGTGACGAGTTGCGTCATGTTGGTGCCGTTCCGTCTTCACTTGCAAATGGGTTGAGAGTGTTCCGTTTCTTTCATTTCATTTTTAGGCGCTTTCGCGAAACTGCGAAAAGCGAATATTAGCTTCGTCGTGCCTGCCAGTCCGTCCCCCCTGCCCGCAGAGCACAACTCGGCTCCTACTAGACGGATTATGAAACTTGACAGTTGAGTATTTTTCTTTAAAAAAAAAATCTAAATAATTCAAGTTTTATTAAAATCTGAAAAGAATAATTTGTACTCTCCACGAAGACCAATATACATTTTTTATATTAAAGGTAAAGTGTTCCCGTTACAGGCCCAGTGTAGCCCAGAGGATGGGTGAGGTATAGCCCTACTCTTCCATGACCGCTGCCCTAGAAGGTCAGTGGTCAGCAGCACGCCTCGGCCGCACTTTACCCCCGGGAAAGACCCGGTACCCATTTTACAGGAGGCTGGGTGGGCCCCAGGGCCGGTCTGGACGGACAGAAAATCTCGCCGCCACCGGAATTCGATCCCGGACTCTCCAGCCCGTAGTCAGTCGCTATACCGACTGAGCTATCCGGCCCACATATTTTTTATATCTAAATGAATTGTTCTTAGAACGAAAAAATTTTCGTACAAAAGTTTTGCAGAAAATGAAAACAAACATCTTATATTCAGGGATTTTTTTACCCCCTAATATCCTGCCGTTTATGAGATAATGTAGAACAATATTGTATAATCGGACAGGCCGCAATTGACAATGTAGACGGCGCGTGCGCTTTGCATGCCGGATAACTAAGACTACAGACACACACTCGGATTGTGTAATACTTATTGCTTTTCCACGGCAACAGTGGTTACGCGAACGCGCCTCTGTGTATACACGCGCATTGCCTGTCTTGGAAATTCCTTACCTGGCACGCCCGAAACTTTGACGTGGTTACTTTGTCTCCTGTGAACTTTTTCTCCTTTGCAAGGTGACCCTCTCGCCCATCCATACGTCTGCGTAACAAAGAGAAAAGTATCGGATGTAACTTCCCCCAGTGTTCTACTTCCGGAAACAAGCACGTAATCATTTTCCGCGTGTTGTTGTCAAGGCCTCATTGCGTTTGGTTGTGTAACTTGGTTTCGTTATCGCCACTTTAGATTGAACAAATCAACATTCCGCGGTACAGAGTTTGCCTTGAGAAGTTTACAGTTACTCGAGCGTCAATAAACTCTCGCTTGGTACACATCTCGAAGACTGGCTACGGTAGGTAGAAAATTCCGTCCCGTTTTCAGTCGGTACGTCGAATTCGCATGTTTGACCCACAGTGTACCTTCAACATACGTATTTAGGCGCGTTCGCAAAATTGCGAAAAGCGACAATTAGCTTCGTCATGTCCGTCCGCCCGACTGCACGTAACAACTCGGCTCCCACTGGACGGATTTTCATGACATTTGATATTTACGCGTTTCTCGAAAATCTGTAGAGAAAATTAGACTTTAACCTTTAGACGCCTAACGTCAACTATAGTTGACGTACCGCACCGCTAACCTCCAAAATTGCATTTTTTATGTTTATTCAATAAATATAAGTACCGAATATTTTAAACATGGTGCATACTCTCCGTTTTTTTATCTTCAAAATGTAGTTTTTTTCATAATTCTAACGTATTTGGTTCCTGTATTATTCACATTTTATATACAGGATGTGCTAAAATTAAAAAAATGATTCCGGCGCCAAAAGGTTCATTATAATCTAACACGAATAACGGGTACTTTACATGAAGACCAGTAAACATTTTTGATCATGTGTCCCTCTCTTCTTCTTCTTCGTAGAATGAGAAATGTTTCAGACAAAAGTTGTGGGGGAAATCAAAAGACGCATTTTGTGTTCAATAACTTCTTTTTTTTTTTCGAAAATCGTGTCGTTTATGAGATAATGTGGAAAAATATAGTGGAATCGGAGAGGCCACATGTGACGATATGGCCGGTGCGCATTTCACGCTGGGTACCTAAGGCTACAAACAAACGCGCAGAATATGTAATACTTGTTTTTCCACTGCAACAATTGCTGCAAGAACGCGACTTAATGTTAAGTAGTATCTGCATTGCCTGTCTTGTTATTATATGGAGTCATTAATTTATTTTGACAGTCGTTGCTAGTCACTTGCCGCCGGCTCCAATGGGGGTATATTTATTGGCCGACCTGCAGGTTAAATTACCCGTTGCTTTTCGCAGTGTGTGTGAGTCATCGGCTGTGCGCAATACAAATTTCATGTGATCTACACGCAGAATTAAGCTGCTACTGAAAGTGTCTTATAAATGTGGACGGCTATTTACAGATACGTACACGAAAACAATAATATAAACAGCCAACTAGATGCAACAGTAATAATTTTATTAATAATTTCAATCAACTCAACATGTTTCGGGCGATAATTTTTCCCATTCTCAGGAGCACTAGACTGTGTTTACAGCTTGTGGTATAAAGTATCGTCGGTGCTTTATACCACAAGCTGTAAACACAGTCTAGCACTCCTGAGGATGGGTGAAATTATCGCCCGAAACATGTTGAGCTGATTGAAATTATTATTGTTGCATCTAGTTGGCTGTTTGTATTATTATATCAGTGATGCACGGTCACACAAACATCAAACGTACACGAAAAGTTAGGAACACGCTCCAATCTGCACTATCACAAAACACGTGACGTGTGTACTGTACCCATTTAAAACAAAGCTTGGGTCCCAAAATTCACGACACAGATAGTGAACCGGGGCTTAATTTTGTGAATTGGCGCATTTTGGACGTGCGCGACGGAGAGATGTACCCACCGCTCCTTGATTAGCGTTGGAAATTGGTTTCAGCTTACGTCACTAGATAGGTTTGCGGAAAATACATTGTTAATGGGCGAAGTGCCGATTTATGTTGTTAACCTTTTGACGCCTAATGTCAACTATAGTGGTCGTACCGCACCGCTAACCTCTAAAGTTGCATTTTATATATTTATTCAACAGATATAGGTACTGAATATTTTAAACGTGGTATATACTCTCAGTTATTTTCTCTTCAAAATGCAGTTTGTTTCATAATTCTAACATATTTGGTACCTGTATTAGTCACATTTTATATACAGGGTGTGCTAAAATTAAAAAAAATAATTCCGGCGCCAAAAGGTTATAGTTGGTGCGTGGTGTGCTGTGAATGCAGCTGATAAATTCCGGCATTTTTATTTCGCGTCCATGAATTCACAATGGCGTGTTACATTCCGACGGGATTTTTCTCTTACCTCCATTCCCATTGCAGAGAGCCTGTACTATTTCAGCAAGACAGTGAAATAATTCAGTGCGTTGTGAGAGAATGGTTTTAGTGATAGAGTAATAAGCAGTCTGTCCAGATCTGAACCAGTACGATTTATACTTGTGAGACATGTGCAAAGGGTAATTTGGAGTAATGATCCTCGTTCTGTAGATGATATGAGGGAAAAATTTTAAAACAATCGGAACGTGGTGTTTACATTTTTATTTTATATACATGGGGTCGTGAATCGTGAATCGAATTTAATAACTGTCCAACAAGATGCGACTTATTCAATTTATTACATTTCTGTAGACAGCTGTACATGTTTCGGGTGTCGACACCCATCATCAGGAGCTCGTACAACTGTATTTACAGCTTCTGGTATTGATTAACCGGATCTACTACCATCCGCGCTAGCTGTAGAGCTGCCTACAGAAGTGTAATAAACTGAATAAGTCGCATCTTGTTGGATAGTTATTAAATTTATGGTGTTTCCAGTTTTAACCATCAGAACTTCGTGGACCGAAAGGGATTTGCAGTGCGTGTTTTAAGATATTAGTTTAATGCTCCGTTCTCGTTTGATACAACTGAGTAAAACCACCAAACCTTTCGTAAAGATAACCGGTTTCACTTTTGTTCGTTCTCCTAACACCAACTATACACGAGAGGTATCCCACTCTGTCACTTGTACACTTCATCTTTAGACAGTAGATCAAAGTACCTCGGAAAGCGAAGTCGATATAGTGATTAGGCTACGGGCTGGATGAACGGCGACTGCTGGTTCCATTCCCGGCTGCGGCGAAGTGTTTTTCTCCAATTCAAAGCGTCGGTACTCTCTCTCTGCATTCACCCAGCCTCCTGTATGCTTAGTGTCGGGGTCTCATTCTCCGGAGGTAAAGCGACCGGAACGTGAATATGGTCATTTCTGTCTAGAGTCATGGTTATGAATGAGTGGGTCTCTACCTTAATTCTTTTCATATGTCATCATAGCGTGCAAAAAGACAGCTTTGCGTTTACTTTTATCAGACAAGATCTGCCTTGCAGTGAAAAATTCGTGTGTTACTTTTGGTTAAGTAACACAGATCGCAAGTGCACTGCATCAGCTGACATAAATACATGTTGTCTGCGCTCTGTTTGCCGTTCACGTGCGACTTTCATTGTGTCAACAATTAAGACATTTGAACGGAAATACTTAGGTTACTGTGTTGTCATGTATCACAGTTGTTAGAGTTTGTCAACGCAGATGTAATCGTGCTGTAACCGGGTCATTATGCATTTCTGCCGGTCATTGCAACCGAACTGGGTTAGGAACTCATCTCGAGCTCATAACCATACCTCGTGATTGATTTTGTAACCCGGTCTGGCGAAGGCGGCTTTACAAACACAGCCTCGAAGTACTGTCAGTCTGTATTCTGCAGCTGTCTGAACAACAAGCATTGTAGTATGTTTGGAAACGAACTCGCTGCTAGCTTAATCTCAAAGTGCAGCAGCACCAATCCTAGTTCTGAGATTGGCATGAGCTGTATGCATTGATGTCATGCCACATTCCTCTATGATCCGTTTCAGTATCCCAAGTGAACGTTTTCTGATGGGTTCCTGAACCAAAACTATTTTCACACCGTTGCTCTTAGGCTTGGTCGCAGAATGCCCAAAAGCGACTGTTGGCTTCGTCATTTCAGCCCGTCTGCCCGTTTGCATGGAACACCTCGGCTCCCACTGAACGGATTTTCATGAAATTTGATATTTTAGGATTTCTCGAAAATCTGCCGAGAAAATTCGATTTTAATTAAAATCTGACACGAATAACGGGTACTTGACATGAAGACCCCTGCACGTTTATGACAGTATCTCGCTGAATTCTTCTTTGAATGAAAAATCTTTCAGACAGAGTTGTAGAGAAAATCAAAACACACATTCTGTGTTCAATAACCCCCCCCCCCTCCCCGAACATCGTGCCGTTTATGAGATAACGTGGAAAAGTATGATAGAGCCGGACAGACCACAGATGGCAATATAATACGGTGCATGCGCATTGTATGCTGGATAACTAAGGCCAGTGGAACACACTCAGAATGCGTAATTATTCTTCCTTGTCCACGACAACTTCTAGTTTTGCGAACGGACCTCGGTGTTACGTCTTTTAGAACGGTACAAAAGACTGGTAAATTGATGGTATTGTGTGCCTCTTTTTTATTTTTCCTTTCATGATAACAGTGACCATCAATTTTGATTTTCTGGTTTGTTCGCAGTTACTTTCTTAATTTTGGAGCGGTGTGTATTAGTTTCTGGCTACAGATGCAGAGGTCCCGGGTTCGATCCCCGGCGCTACCAGATTTTCTGAGTAGTAGTGGGTCTGGAACGGGGTCCACTCAGCCTCGTGAGGTCAATTGAGGAGCTACTTGA
>Ga0131853_10017329_pt1 | contig 13115 bp, 12 predicted proteins | sample TergutLab28metaG_FD_92764 | JGI IMG/M metagenome (GOLD analysis project Ga0131853, IMG submission 92764) | Labiotermes labralis P1 segment gut microbial communities from Petit-Saut dam, French Guiana - Lab288 P1 (version 2) (version 2) | ecosystem: Host-associated > Arthropoda: Insects >...
AATATAATTCGAGATATAAAGAATCCCATAATCAATAACACGGCTTTTCAAAATCGCTTGTACGATCACCACATCTAAAAATGAAAGATTCACCTCTAAAAAGACGGTCGCAGCCATTGCAATAAAAACAGATCCTTGAATAACAATCGCTAACAGCATCGCCACTGACATAGACTTAAATGAGAGCGTCACAACGAGGAAAAAGGCAAGAGTTGTCAACAGTGTAATAAAGCGACTTTCATCTGGGAAAGTTTCACTAAGCTCATAAGGCATCATCGACTCCCCAAGTAAGTAAAATTCTCCCTCTAGATTCTCACGCAAAAGATCATAGAGCTCTCCGATGAAAGCGAACGTTTCTTCTGTTTCAATTGGCAGCGTGGTGGTGATTAGCATTCTTGAGAAATTTTCAGAAACCAAGACATTCGTCATTAATTCAATACCTACTCTTGATTCTGTGAGCATAACGATTAAATCCTCAGTGAACATCGGTTCGAATAGTGGTATAGTTGCAAAGCTTTCTAAGATGTAGTCAATAAACTGACTTAGCAACATTTCATCACTCATGCTACTACTATGAATGACATCATATAGATGTAATGATTGTTCAATCATGACAGTTTCCATACCTAGTATTTCAGCTAACTCTTCTGCTTGAAGGGGCATAGCCATTAGCTCAGGATTCATCAGTAGATCAATTAATTCCTCATGCTCTTCCATACCAGGCGGAATACCTCCAGCTATTGGTAATCCTGTCGTTGGATCAATTTGTGGTTGCTGACCATACCCATATGGTGGCATTCCTTCCATTTGCAGCAGCATGCTCTCTTCAAGCATCGCTTGCAACATAAACAATTCCTCAAGTTCTTCCAATGGCAACATTTCAGCGAGCATTGGAACTTCTGTCAATTGTTGCAAAAACACTAAAAATTCATCTAAACTTAGCGTCGGTAATTCTTCTAGGAAATAATTGCGATAAACCAACGAAATCAATAGCTCATCCACTTCAAGACCATTTTCTGCGAGATGTGAGACCATTTCTCTATCCGTAAAACTGTTACCAAAATGTCTCAAATACGAATCAACACTCAACACATCAGCATGCTCTATCAAATCTGCTACCAAATATTCCAATCGCTCAGCATCAGCATTTTCATGAAGAATCACAAAATCATTATCAATTTCAAAGGTTTGATGAATCGGGTCAAATTCCAATTCTGAATAAGTAATTTCAATGTAATTTTGAGCCATAAATGCACCGGCAAATAAGATAATGAAAAGCACAGTAATCAAATATCTTGCCTTATGACTGAATTTTCCTACAGCGCGCATTTTTAAACTTAACGCTGGCTTACTCGTTCTTTCGATCACTGCATCAAAGTGTAAAATCAAAGCAGGCATAACACCAAAGACACAGATCAAACTAATAAATACACTCTTAGCGATAACAAGTCCAATGTCAGCACCGATCGTAAAGCTCATAAATACTAACATCAACATCCCTAGAATAGTTGTAAAAGCAATGCCTGAAACAGCGCTAAAACTATTTATGATTGTGTTTCTCATCGCCAACTGAATGTCATTAATCCCCTCTGCTACTAATAAAGCTTTCTCGCGACGATAACGATTCAAGAAAATGATGGCATAATCCATTGACAGTGCGACTTGAAGCACACCAGCAATCATATCTGAAGGACCAGAGATATGATTGAACAGCTCATTTGTTCCCGTGTTGATTAAAATTGCGATCCCAATGTTGATGAAGAAAATAATCGGTTCAAACCACGAACGACACATAATAAAGAAAATGATGATTAAGATAATGACTGTTGGAATGGTAATCAACATCATATCCACTAATGGTAAAATACCATCAATGTCGCCGCTTAAATGGAAAGTAAAGTCATCAAATTCATCAACAAGCATCTCTACAAATGCATACTCATCCTCACTACTCATCCCCCTTTCCAAAGTCAATGTATAAAGCGCAAATTCATCAATCACATGAGATTCGCTAGCTATATCGAAGGCCACATATATAACCTCTTCTGATATATTGGATAGTTGTGCGTAAATATCTGACATCTCTTCCTCAGATAATCCCTCAAACATGATATGTAATGTCCCCAATGTTTCTAAGTCGCCAAATTCTTCTTCCATTACCGCAAGCCCAGTTTTTAAATTGGATCCCTCAGGTAAGTACTCAGTCATATCAAAGTTAACTTCTACAAGTGTCGCTAAAAAAAGAGAAATCACTGTGAAAATCACTAAGCCTCCAAACAGTTTATTCCTTTTTCTTAAAATAAAATCGGCAAATTTTCCCATGATAAACCTCCACACTTCTTCAATCTTTCAATTATACTACCATTATCACCAATTTGCAAGAAAAAAGACGGATTCAATCTGTTTTTTTAGCAAAAAATAACATTTTCTCCGTCTATCTTATTAGTATGTCAATAAATCAGGTAATCATTCCGGGGTTATATAAAATCTTTCAGCTCAAAAAAACGTCATGTGAATCCAGAAAACGAAATTCTCTTTTGTACCAATTCAATCCAATTCCTCAGCTAATTCTTTCCTCAAATTCTCAAACCACTCTAAACTAAATTTTATCTCATCCATCCCCAACTTCAACGTTAAATAACTAAATTTACTAATACTTCCTAAAAGTTCCAAGTAATCATCTGTTTCAACCGAAGCAAGTAGTTCATCCAGATATTCTTTATGCTCACCATAATATTCAAGTTGAAGTGCCTCAACAGTCCCCCTTTTTTCAGCCTCAGCAAGTTGTGCTGCAATGGTTGCCTCAATAGCTTTTATGTACTTGTAAGCCTCTTTATGATCCGCGATTGCCAAATCAATGTTTGCGAGTTGTTGCTCTTTCGTTAAAAAGCCAAGTAATAGCAAACGACCCAGTTCACTATTTTTTGCTTTTAACAAATCAAGCGGTTGATTCAGCCAAGTCATAAATCGAGTACGCCCTTCTGATGTAATTGAAAAGACTTTTTTGACAACCTTTCCCTCATGAACTTCATCTAATCTGACAAAACCTTTCTCATGTAACTTCTTTAATGCACGCTGAATATTCCCAAGGCTGGAACTATACATCCCCTCGTAATTATCTCGAATAGTCGTATGCAACTCATATGCAGTCAGCTTGTGTAACATCAATATGCCTAAAATAAAATCTTCCATTCCTTCCACCACCTAATAGGTATATTATAGCATCAGTTTCATTTAGAATCAACCTACACAGTCAACTTCTTTTTATAAGCACAAACTGTTGCGATAAATGCCACGACTAAAATCCCAAGCCACCAAATAAGTGTCAATTGCAAATCATTCCCTGCAATTTCGTAACCATTCATCAAAGCGCGTAGTGTATTGATAAACGATGCCATCGGTTGATTTTCAGCAAAATAACGCAGAAATCGTGGCATATTCTCAGTCGGTGCCATCCCAGGCGATAAGAACACAAGTGTTGCTGCCAATGCAAGAAGACCCCCTACGCTTTCCGAATCCTCCATTACCACACCTAACCAAACTGAAAACCAAGTAACACCAAGGATAAATAAGGCTGTCAAGCTAATGATCAAAAGCCAATCAGTAAAACTCGCGGTAGGTCTAAAGCCAACAAGAAATGCTGCTCCAATCGTAATTGTAGTCGTTATGATCGTTTTTATAAATGCTGCTAACACATGACCAGTCAAAAACGATGAGGAAGAAATCGCCATGCTCCGAAAACGATCTATAATTCCCGTTGTCATATCTTGATTCACACTCACACCAGTCGACTGAGAACTTTGGACAAGTACGTTAACTAAAACACCTGGAACAATAAAATTCACAATATTATAATCGCCAACATCCATTGAACCACCAAATACATAAACAAATATGATCATCAAAATCACAGGAAGTCCAATACTTACAACTAACGCCTGTGGTGTGCGAAACGTCATCAACATACATCTCCAAAACATCGTTTTAATCTCATTCATTACAGTCATCATTATTCATTACCTTCCTTTTCATAGCCAATAATTGCAAAGAATGCATCTTCAAGTGTTGGCGTTAACTGTTCAAATTTTAAAACTTCAATACCAGCCTCTTTCAGCTTGATTAAAATCGTTGTCAATTCATCAACCGTTCCTTCGGTTAAAACTGAAATACTAGTTGTCGCTTCATCAAAGTTCGCCACACGATATCCCGTTAGTTCTAGTCGGGCTTTATTCAAAGTGTCGCCACCAGAAAAAGTTAACTTAATCATACCGCTTGGAAGCATTTCCTTCAGATCACCTGGCGTTCCTTCTGCTGCAATTTCTCCCTCGTGCAAAATGGCGATATAATTCGCAAGCGCCTCTGCTTCTTCAAGGTATTGCGTTGTCAGAAAAATCGTTGTCCCCGTTACTGCCATTTCTTTGATGAGCTCCCACATAGCAAGCCTATTTTGCGGATCAAGCCCTGTCGTTGGCTCATCAAGAAAAATCACATCTGGGTCTCCAATTAAACTCATCGCGATGTCGAGACGTCGTTTCATCCCACCCGAATAAGTCGAAGCTAATTTGTTGCCGGACTCTGTTAAGTTAAATTTTGTGAGCAATTCGTCAGCTTTCTTTGCTGGATTTTTAATTTTTTTAAGTCGACCAATCAAAATGAGATTTTCTCTTCCTGTTAACAGACCGTCTACTGTCGCATATTGACCCGTTAAACTAATTGAGCGTTTAACATTATTCTGTTCAGTAAAGCAATCGTAGCCGCAAATCGAAGCTTGACCACCATTCGCCTTCGCAAGTGTTGCTAATATATTAATCGTTGTTGTTTTCCCAGCTCCGTTTGATCCGAGCAAAGCAAAAACACCTCCTTTTTTAACTTCGAAATTCACACCTCTAAGAACTTCATGATTTTTATATGATTTTTTTAAATTTTTCACCGAAATGATTGCTTCCATTTTATTTGCCTCCTAAATTCTTTTTATACCTATTAGGTATGTAGTATGGGTAAAAAAATATGCTACATCAACGATTATTCATCCTAATTTTTGGTCCAGCAAAGAAATATATAACTGGTCCAAAATATGGCTTGAAAATAGATAAAAACTCGTTTGCAGTCACGCTCCCTCCATTAGACATTACATCTAAATGATTCTTATTAAATGTGCACGAATATTCGGCAAGCACATAACCGTTTTTAATGTAAAATTCCTGACGTTTCTTTCTTATTTCACTATCACTCGCAAATTCATCTTGAACATCAAGATTCAGCACAATGCGATCATTAGGAAAAATATCACGAAGTTGTCGCATCATTTGTGAACCATATCCCTTACTGCGTAACTCTGAAGAAACTGCTAGATACCATAAATAGGTCATATCTCCAAAAGATATGGTATATGTAAATCCAACAAATACATCTTCGTCGTAGAAAGCATCAAATCTAACCGTATTTTTCTTAGTCTGATTGATAATGAAAGCAAGTGATGCTTGTTCTTGTTTAGGGAAAGCTGACTGATACAGTTGCTTTATCTGATCGAACCTTTCCTTGTCATGTTTAATCTCTTTTGTAATTGGTTTAATATGTAACATCCATTTCACTCCTTGATTTTCAGGTTAACATTATTTTCTTCACATTTGTTTCCAAAACAATACCTATTAGGTATGATGATATTATACTCTACCTAATAGGTATTGTCAACCCCAAAGTTAAAACTTTTCAAAATTTCTTGAAATCCACACTATTCTCCCTTATAATAGTAGGTATGAATTTGTTATTTTTAGGAGTGATGCGCCATGTCAAAAGTGAAAATAAATAATCCTTTCCGTCCTGTCTATCCCTCTCCAGCAGGCTTGATTGTATCGGTTGATGAAAATAAAAAGCCAAATGTTATGACAGCTGGTGAAGTTTTTAATATTAGTTTAAGAGAACCCTGTATTATTGGAATTGCACTAAGAAAAGCGACTTATACACATGGTTTAATTTGTGAATCGAAAGAATTTACGGTAAACTTTCCGACAGTTGCCATTTTAGATAAGATGGATTTAGTTGGAACCATTTCGGGTCGCAATGGATTAGATAAGTTCAAAGCGTATGGTTTAACGACTTTGAAATCTGATGTTGTTGATTCTCCTATTATTGAAGAATGTCCTGTAAACTTAGAGTGCAAGATGTTAAGTGTTTCTGAGGTTGGTGATCATGATTTATTTCTCGGAGAAGTCGTTGCCATGCATGTTGATCAGGATAAGCTTGATGCAGATGGGAAAATTGATATTGATAAAGTAGATGGTTTTTCCTTTGCTGAATGGGGTTATTATCGTTTTGGAGAAAAAATTGAAGCAATCGGTTTTGCCAGACTCCAGTTAAAAGAAGACTAAAAAGCATGACAAGAATAGCGATTCAAAAAAATATGGTCGCTATTTTTTGTTTGCATCATTTGCGCATTGAATTTGACATATTTGAAAATAGTTCACTAGTTTCTCCATTCGATTCCAAGTGAGTGATGCTTTAAGATACACATTCACTTCAAAATTTTACAAATATTTTAGCATGAAAGATCCGCTTAGTGTCCATACTAAAATTAATTTATTATTTTGGAGTTGATGAAAATTGAAAACTAATCAATATTCTAGTGTCATTAAAAATCATGAAGTAAAGCCGAATTATCTAAAAAACATGGTTTGTGCTTTTTTCTTTGGCGGGCTTGTTTGCTTATTTGGACAAGTTTTGCATTGGGTGTACATGAATGTATTTAACCTCCCAGAACAGGAAGCCTCAACACATATGATCGTGACATTGATTTTACTTGCATCTATTTTAACAGGACTTGGTGTCTATGACAAATTCGGTCAAATGGCTAAAGCTGGTGGGTTTGTTCCGATTACTGGCTTCGCTAATTCATTGACTGCTTCGGCACTTGAAGGGAAACCTGAGGGGATTGTTTTAGGTATTCCAGCAAATATGTTTAAGCTTGCTGGAACAGTCATTGTTGTTGCTGTCATGTCAGGATTTGTATTCGGAATCATTCGGTATATTTTAGTCCAGCTTGGCATTGCGCCAGATCTTACACCTGAGGTAGCGAGTCTTATGATGGGGGTATTTTTGTGAAATTAGGACGTTCATCTTATAAGTTTGAAAATGTATATTTGGAAGCTGGTGCGACTGTTGTTGGTGAAATGGAAACAAATGGGCCGCTTGGGAAATATTTTGATATTAAAGAATCTGATCCCTATTTTGGTAAGAAATCATGGGAACAAGCTGAAATGCATATGACAGAGCTAGCAATCGGTAAAGCTTTTGAAAAAATTGATGTTAGTGCTAATGACATTGATGTCGCTTTTGGTGGCGATTTAGTTAATCAAATGGTTCCAACTCATTACGCTATGAGGCAGTTTGACATACCTTTCATCGGTGCCTACTCTGCGTGCGCTTCGGGTATAGAATCCCTTATTCTTGCAAGTACTTTTCTTAGTCATGATTTAGCTACTCGCGCTATGGCATTTTCTAGTAGTCACAACAATATGACAGAGAAACAGTTTAGAATGCCGGTTGAATATGGTGCACCAAAAGGAGACACAGCGCAATATACCGTAACAGGTTCAGGCGTTGGTATTTTATCGACGATGGCAAAAGATATTAAAGTAGAGTCCGCTACTGTCGGGATAGTAATTGATGCTATGCAAAACGATCCTGCTGATATGGGAAGCGCTATGGCACCCGCTGCTGCACATACGATTAATAGACACTTTAAAGAGCTTGGGTTAAATTATAATTATTATGACTTGATCTTGACTGGAGATTTAGCAAATGTTGGAAGTCCAATTTTGATCGATTTACTAAAACGAGAGGGTTATGATATTGAAAGTAGGCACAATGACTGTGGAAAGATGCTTTATGATGATCACCAACCTACTTTTGCTGGTGCTAGCGGGGCTGGCTGTGTAAGTATTGTGACTTTTAGCTATATGATGGAAATGTTGAGAACAAAGCAGTTGAACAAGGTGTTGATTGTTGGAACGGGAGCACTTTTGAATTCAACGATTGTTGCTCAGAAAGAGACAATTCCTTGTATTGCACATGCGATTGCGCTTAGTTCGCACGATGTTGGAGGTGGAAAGTCATGATATTTTTATATGCTTTCTTAGTTGGTGGGGCAATTTGTGCATTAGGACAAGTGATCATGGACCGTTTCAAATTGACTCCTGGACATATTGTTTGTTTGTTTATTGTGATTGGTGCAGCCTTGGATGTTTTTGGCTTGTACGATCGTCTTATCAAGTTTGCTGGTGCTGGTGCTCAATTGCCAATTACAAGTTTTGGTCATTCGATTGTTCATGGCGCTATGGAAGCTGCTGAGGCAAAAGGTATTCTTGGTATTGCAGGGGGGATGTTTGAATTGACTGCTGCTGGAATAACATCTGCTATTCTTTTTGCATTCTTAGTAGCACTTATTTTCAAGCCGAAAAGTTGAGTTAGAACTTTAGTGCTATTTGTAGCAAAATTAGAAATTTTGAGATCCCTTTTGGGGTCTTTTTTTGATGAAAGCGGAAATCATTTTGTGAAAGCGTATAAAAAGTGCGAATTTCAAAAAGGATTTTTTTATTTTTGGCGTAAGTAATAGATAGAGGGGCATTTTTTGATAAGCAATAAATGAGGGGGGAAATTCAAAGTAAAAGAAAGGAGAATGAAAATGTCAGAATTGAATACAACCATGCAGCTTCCTTTTGATAAAATCAGACAAATTGATGAACATGGAGAAGAGTTTTGGTATGCAAGAGATTTACAAATGGTTTTACAATATAAGCAATGGCGGAGTTTCCAACAGGTCATTGATCGTGCATTACTTGCTTGTAAAAACAGTAGTGCTAGTATTAATGACCATTTTGCGGAGGTCCGCAAAATGGTCCAGATTGGCTCTGGAGCAATGAAACCGACAACTGACTTCAAACTTACTCGTTATGCGTGTTATCTCATTGTCCAAAATGGTGATCCCCGAAAAGAAATCATCGCTTTAGGTCAAAGCTACTTTGCCGTTCAAACACGACGCCAAGAACTATCAGAGTCATTTAATGATCTTGATGAAAATAATAAGCGGTTAGTGATACGTAATCAAATTAGTCAGTCTAATCAGCTTCTAGCACAAGCTGCCTACCAAGCAAATATTACGACGAATAGACAATTTGCTACTTTTCAAAATCATGGCTATCGAGGATTATATGGTGGTTTGACGGTGGGAAATATCCATAAACGAAAAGGTTTGAATGAGAAAGAGAAAATTCTTGATTACATGGGAAGCACAGAATTAGGTGCAAATTTATTTCGAATCACTCAGACAGAAGCTAGGTTAACAAAAGAAATGATTTCTCAGCGAGATCAAGCTAATCGAGTCCATCATGAAGTAGGCAAAAAGATTCGGGGATTAATGAAAGGCATGAATACCGAGTTACCTGAAAATCTACCTACGCCAAACAAAAACATTCAAACCATAGAGCGCGAAGAAATTTCTAAAATTAAAAATATCAATCTTCCCCTAATGTTAGATGAATAGCAAGCGAACTCTGAATCCCTTTAATCATTGGTGCTAACGAGCTCTAACCATTTTGCGGACGTCCGCAAAATGGTCAAAAAAATCTTTTAAAATGGTGATTTTTATGAAAAAGCAAATTTTAATTTTAGTAAGTGTTGCAATAATTGCAATTGGATTTTTCTTTTTAACAAGACATTCAAACTCTAATTCAGGTGTTTTATTTGAAACCGGAGCAGAGCGTGTAGGAGTAACAGAAATTGATGATGAAATTGAAATTGAAAAAGAAGGAACAGCGAGGGAAACTGTAAGAGATGAAAGAGTTAGAACGGTCTTTGTTGATGTGCAAGGTGAGGTTATAAATCCAGGTGTTTTCGAAGTAAATAATGATGTGAGAATTGGACATTTGATTGAACTAGCAGGAGGATTAACAGCGGATGCTAATACGCGTGGATTAAATCAGGCAGCGCGTATTTATGATGAGATGGTCATTTTCATTCCTCATAGAGATGATATCATTGATAATCCCATTGAAACTCCGAATGCTACAAATAACCGTGAGACTTCAGCTGATGATTCTAATCTCATCTCACTGAGCACAGCAAGTGCATTGGAATTACAAACATTACCAGGAATTGGTCCAGCAATATCGGCAAATATTATTGCGCATCGAGAAGCAAATGGTGCTTTTTCATCTGTTGATGAATTAGCTAACGTAGCTGGCATTGGAGCAAGAACTGTGGAGAATATTCGTGAACTTGTTAAACCTTAACTTTCACCCCCTTAAAAAAACGAGGCAACATTGGATTTATGCTGTTTTCGCTACTATTCTAGGTATTCTAGTTCACAACAACTTATTTATTTTACTCCCCTTGCTTGCTTTTTTCTATTTCAGATTCCCTAAGTTTTACTGGATTTTTTTCCTCATCACACTTACAAGCATCGGCTTACTCCACTTTGCAACAAACGACCCTGCTTTACCCTACCTAACTGGCGAACAAAATACTTATACAGCTCAAGTCATTCGTGTACGCCGCCGAACAGAAGAACGTCAAACAGCCATCATTGATATCGAGGGGCATCATGTCTTTATGACTTTCCGCGAATCTTATCCGCGCCTCATCCCTGGCCAGTCCATTAAAATATCTGGTAGCTTAACGGTTCCAACCGAACCAACCATTCCCTATCGCTTCAATTTCAAAACCTTTCTCTACCATCAAAACATTCATTTAACCATTCACACTTCTCAACTTGAAATCCTTGAAATGCAATTTTCTCCGTGGCGATTTCAATATGATATTGCAGATTGGATTAGAGCGCGATTCCCACCATTGACTGCCTCTTATTTACAATCCTTTTTACTTGGCATCCGTGACGACATGGACTCAGAAACGATGGAAATATTTAGCAATCTGGGTATCTTACAAATATTTTCTATTTCAGGAGTAAATGTGACTTTGCTTACCGATATGCTTAAAAATACATTAAAACGAATTGGTTTAATTGACATTTTCGTTGATGCAATCGTCATTGCTTTTTGTATCGGATTTATTTTCATCGCTGGCGGATCTGTTTCCGTCATTAGAGCTTGTTCAATGACAATGTTAGCAATCATTAATCGACGCTTTAAAATAGGACTCTCCTCTTTTGACATCTTCTCTCTTGTTTTTATCGCAAATTTCATCTTCAATCCAAGGGTCGTTTACCAAGGTGGTTTTCAATTTTCCTACTGGATTTCATTCGTACTGATTTGTTCTCGATCAACGCTTAAAAATTTAAGTCCAATACAATCACGCATCGTCACTGTTTACCTTGCAAGAATGGCATCCATTCCCTTATCACTTGCTTCTGGCTTCGAAGTAAATGTGACCTCTTACCTTTCTAACCTTTTAATCTCACCCATCTTGATGACACTAATCATCCCATCACTACTCGTCACCTTATTGATCCCACCTCTTTCTCCCTTAATGGATTTGATGCTACAAGCCTTCCAGCTTATAAACAGCACACTAGAACCCATTCTAAATCTGAATATCATTTTTGGAGCAATCCCTCTACTAGTTATCATTCTATTGCTCGCAACCCTATTAGTCAGCTGTTACTTGTATGAAAAACATCAGAAAATTTTGTATCGACTGGCTTTAATTGGGGTTTATCTTTTGATCTTAGAAGGAAATCGACTTTGGCAGCCTTATTCTGCCATAACTTTTCTTGACGTAGGGCAAGGAAATTCCACGATCATTAGAAGTCCTTATCAAGCTTGTACCATCGTTATTGATACAGGTGGTGATATGAGTCGAATTCGTAGCAATAACCCTTCTATTTTTTCCAACACACTAGAGCCCTATCTTCTAGGAAATGGGGTGCGGAACATTGATTTTCTTATTTTAACCCACGAACATTATGACCACATTGCTGAGGCTATCCCTTTGATGAATCGGTTTAATGTTAGAAATTTAATTGTCAGTGAAGCAGAAATGAATCATCAAATGGCAGCTATCGTAGATGAGGCATATCGTTTAAATATTCCCATTCATACTGCACATCCTTTAGATCGTTTTACTTGTGGGAATCAAGTTTACACATTCGTTCATAATGAAGTTGACAATTTAGATATAAATGAAGATTCACTCGTTATGACTGTTGAGTTAGACGGTTTTAATGCGATGATCACAGGAGATATTGGTCATGTTACTGAAGCTGCTGTTTTAGCCAATAATCATTTGTCGCATATCGATTTTTATCAAGTTGCTCATCACGGATCACGTTATTCTAACTCTTTAGATTTTCTTGATGCTTTAAACGTAAGATATGCTGTTGTCCCAGTAGGTCGCCGAAATTTTTACGGTCATCCACATGCCGAACTATTTGAAGTGACTAATGCACTAGAAATTCCTCTTTTAAGTTCTGCCATTCATGGAACAATCCAGTTTAGGCTTCAAAGTGGTCAATATTGGATTCATATTTGGCCACACGGGGATTGATTATTTTTTTGGTTTGGGGTATAATATAAAGCACACAATGCTTTTTTAAAAAAGGTGATAATAATGACTGAAGTTTTTGATATGAATATGAACGAATTAGTAAGTGAAGAATCTGAATTTATTCAGAGTTTACAAGGTATTCTTGAAAATGTAGGTGTTGAAATAGATGCAAGCTCGCTTGCGACTATTTTAAATGAGTATGAAATGGCAAAGATGGACTTTTTGAAAGCACATATTATGAAGTTACTTGAAGAGCGTGGCGGCGATTTAGAAAGCGGTCCCGTGAAAGTTGTTGTCTCACAATCTGGACTCGATTTTGAGAATCCTGATGAGGAATTAACCGAGCAAGCTGATACAATAATTATCTCTTAGATGGCATCATTCTGATGAATGATGCTGTTTTTTTATGTTTAACAAATTCTTTGGAAGGAAAAGGGTTTCTTTCTGAGGTTATCATTGCTTTTTTCGAGCAAGTAAGGTATAATGTAGTTATTCATCTTGTTACAAATTTGTAGTTGAATGCAAATGATCAAAAACAAATGAATAACCTCTTTTTTGTACATAATAATCGAGATTCACTTCACTTTACTGCAGATCAGGAACGAATTGTGTATTGT
>Ga0131853_10017331_pt1 | contig 13114 bp, 10 predicted proteins | sample TergutLab28metaG_FD_92764 | JGI IMG/M metagenome (GOLD analysis project Ga0131853, IMG submission 92764) | Labiotermes labralis P1 segment gut microbial communities from Petit-Saut dam, French Guiana - Lab288 P1 (version 2) (version 2) | ecosystem: Host-associated > Arthropoda: Insects >...
AGACTTTTTCCGGTCCATATGCGATTGCTGCAACCCTGTTGCCACTGTGGTCGATATTTACAATTCTGCCATCAGTCGAAACGGCATTTGCGCTTGAAATGTAATAGTCGACCAAGAGCGATTTTCTTTTGAGTTCTTTTATTTCAGCCGGAGTTTTTCCTAACTCTTTATCGTAAACAACCATTCCTTTGGTGGTGAATGCGCTGGTAATAGCCATGTTTTTTAATGTCCGGGAGTTGCCAATGCCAATGGTTGCATTGCTTGGTATGTTTTCTAAAAGGTATGTTTTTACTTCATCGAAACAGTTGAAAAATAACACATCTATATTGCGCTTTTTAAAATTGCTTTTAATGTCCATAGCTACTTAACGCCCCCGTTGGGCAATATTTCACACATTCGCCACAATTGCTGCATTCATGCGGCAGTGCCTCACCAAACGCAGTATCAATGTGGCAAGGGAAGCCTCTGACCACTGCGGTGAAAAGCTCCTTGTTGGCAATGCGTTTGCACGCCTGCACACATAAATAACAATGTACACATTTGTTTATATCCCTGCGAATAGCGATGTTTCGCTCGTCTATAGCATGTTTTATTTTGCTGTCGCCATAGAACTTTTCCGTATTTGCGCCATATATATTAGCCAGTTTAAGCAGCTTGCATCTGTCAAATGCATCGCAGCCGCAGGATAGGCATCTTACGGCTTCTTGTGCGGCTTGCCGGGCGGTTAAGCCTTGCATTACTTCGGAAAAGTCGGTGGTATGATGGGCTGTTTCGCTTTGGCGTGTTTCCTTTGGTGTATGCGAAAAATCTGCTTCGGTTTTTTCATCGTTTTTAACTATCGTGCTCGGTATAACATCCCATGGCAAATCGATCGTGCTTAACACACTTGCCGCAACCTTGCGCCCGTGCGCAATGGCATCTATTGCATACGAACTTTTGCCCGTAACATCACCAATGGCATAGATGCCGGGCAGTTTGGTACGGAAGTTTTGGTCAACGTCTAAATCTGTCAATTCCTCCAGCCCGTCCGTTACAACATCCTGCCCTATTGCAGCAATTATTGTATCGGCTTGTATAATTTCATCTGCGTCATCCATGGGAACGGGTCTGCGCCTGCCGCTTTCATCGGGTTCGCCCAAAGTCATTTTTTGCAGGGTTATGTTCAAGCCACCGGCGGTGGAAATTTCCTTAGGTGCAGTTAGGAAAAGGAACTGCACGCCTTCCGCAATTGCTTCCTCAATTTCCTTCTGCTCCGCAGGCATTTCTTCCTTTGTGCGGCGGTAGGATACAAAAACTTCTGCCCCCAGACGGATGGCAGTGCGTGCTGCGTCCATGGCGGTGTTGCTGCCGCCTATGACAATAACCCGCTTAGATTGCAGTATCTTGTCAAGGGTTTTTGACCCTGAAGGACTGTCGACCGAACGCTGGAAGTGGTTTTCTTCCAGTGGCGGGCGATTCGGAGTGAAGGGCAAATTTCCTTGGCAAGACGCTACGTCCCGTAAAAAGTCTATGCCGCCGATAACGCCGGGGCTGTCTTCGCCTTTTACCCACAAGCATTTGCTTGCAGATGCACCGATGGCGATAACAACTGCGTGATAATTTTTTTGCAGCTCATTAAGAGTAGTATCTTTGCTAAAACTTACATTATTGCGGAAAGTTATGCCCATGTCTGCAAGCATTTTAACTTCCGCATCTAAAACAGCTTTGGGCAAGCGATATTCCGGTATGCCGTAGCGTAAAAGCCCGCCCATTTTGGGCATTTGGTCAAATACAACAACATCATGCCCGCCTCGTTTAAGAAAATAAGCTGCTGTAAGCCCGGCAGGTCCACCGCCGACTATTGCCACGGTTTTGCCTGTTGGCGGTGATATGACAGGTTGATACTTGCTTTGCAAATGAATATCCGCAGCATATCTTTTTAGTCCGGCTATATTTACTGCCGAATCCACCAGTTTGCGGCGGCAGCCAGTCTCGCAAGGGCGAGGGCAAATTCTTGCTAACGAAGCAGGGAAGGGATGTGCTTCTTTCATTAATTGCACGGCTTCTTCTGTTTTACCTTTTGCTATAAGCGCAATGTAACCTTTGCAATCCGTTTCTGCCGGGCAGGAAAGTTGACACGGAGCTTTGCAGTCGCCCGTGTGTGTGGAAAGCGTAAGTTCCAGCAGTGTTTTGCGTGCTTGCTGTACCCGCTCCGATTCTGTATGTATTATCATGCCGTCGGAAGCCGGGGTTGCGCAGGCACGTAAAAGGCGTGTGCTGCCTTCTATCTCGACAACACAAATGCCGCATGCGCCTGCGGGCGGTAAATCCTTTGCATAGCACATGGTAGGGATAAAAATTTTATTTTTTGCCGCAACTTGTAGGATGGTTTCTCCTGCGGCGGCTTCGTATTTGTTTCCATTAATGGTTATGATCCCGGTCATATTTAACTTCCTTTGATGTTGTTCTTTTGGTTAGAAGCGTTTTTCCCCTTAACTGCCCGCAAGCGGCATTTACATCGCTGCCCAAACTGCGGCGTACAGTAGTTTGAATCTTAGCTTCTTGCAGAATGGCGGCAAACGCATTAGCTTCTTTTTTTGCTGTGCCGTTAAATTCGCCACGGGCTTTGTTTATTGGTATCAAATTTACATGGCAGTTGATGCCACGCAGCAATTTTATCAAATCTTTTGCGTGGGTCGGGCTATCATTTTCGCCTTTTGCCAACGCATATTCGAATGTAATACGGCGGTTTGTTTTTTGCACGTAGTAACGGCAAGCATCCATCAACTCTGTTAGCGGGTAGCTTTTCGCCACGGGCATTAGCTTTTGCCGTACGGCATCCGTTGCGCCATGTAACGATATTGCAAGGGTAATTTGCAGCTTGCGCTCCGCCAGTTCTATTATTTGCGGAACCAGCCCGCAGGTGGACAGCGTTATATGCCGTTGCCCTATGTTAATGCCATCCGCATGAGTTATCAGCTCGATAAACCGCAATGTAGCGTCGAAATTATCTAATGGTTCGCCGCAGCCCATAAGCACTACGCCACCAACCCGCTTGCCTCCTGCCCCTGCGGCATACACTTGTGCGCACATTTCTCCTGCGGTTAAGTTGCGGACAAGCCCACCCTCGGCAGAAGCGCAAAAAGCACAGCCCATTCTGCACCCCACTTGAGTGGACACGCAAACAGTATTGCCATGGTTATATTCCATTAGCACAGATTCGATTAATGCACCATCGTGCAGGGAGAACAAATACTTTGCAGTACCGTCATTTTTGGATGTTAACTTGTGCTCCTCTTGTATGGTGGCAATGTAATAAAACAAGCCCAATGCTTCCTTCAAAGTTTTTGGCAGGTTTGCCATGGCATCAAATGACTTAACATGGTTTTTATGTAGCCAACCCCATACCTGTTTTGCACGGTATGCGGGCTGGTTTAGTTTTTTTATTGCGGCTTCAAGCTCCGCAGGATTTAGCGAAAGTATATCTTGCTTTTCCATTATAACAACTCTTTCAGTAGCAATATCCGCCGAACAGATTCATTCAATCGCTCCATATCAAAATAACCGTTATGATATCCATCCAAAAGTGCTTGGAATGCTTCTGCGGGGTTTGCCGGTATAAGCAAAATATCTGCACCTGCCAAAAATGCCCCAAGGGCTATTTGCCCGCAGGTAAAATGGTCTGTTAAAGCGCGCATTTCCAACCCGTCGGTTATGATTAAGCCTTCGAAGCCCATTTCGCCACGCAAAATAGTTTGCAGCCAAAAGTCGGAGAAGGTGACGGGCAAGTTACCCGAGTCTATCCAAGGTTGCATCCATGGCAAAAGTGCCGAATGTCCGCCAACTTGCGGCGTGGAGATATGCCCCGGCATTACAGCCGTAACACCCGCTTCTATACCGCTTATGAAAGGTAGGGCTTCTTGCGCCCAAAAACGGTTGATATCGTGGTTGTGAAAAGCCAATTGGTAATGGCTGTCTTCATACGTATCGCCATGCCCGGGGAAATGTTTGAGTGTTGCAAAAATACCGCTATCTTGTAAGCCACGTACAGTGTCTGCTACACGAGAGGCAACAGTGTCTGCGGTATTGCCAAATGCACGATTGCCGATAACGGCATTTTCGGGGTTGCTCCAAATATCTGCTACGGGGGCAAGATTCATGTTAATGCCAAGCAACTGTAATCGTTCGGCGTTAATCATGGCAATATCATAGGCATAGTGTAAGCTCATCCGCCCGATTTCAAAAGCCGGAGGTGTTGCGCCGCCGTCGAATAGCCGCCCTACACGAGATACTCTGCCGCCTTCTTCGTCTGTAGAAATAAGCAAAGGTAAACGTGCCTGTGCTTGCAAGCTAGCCGTCAGTGCTTGAACTTGCTCGATGCTTTGCACATTGTCGCTAAAAAGGATAAACCCGCCGAATGGTATAGATTCCAGCCAAGGTTCAAGCCTTGCATTTACTTCAGTTGTTTGCCATGGCAAGCGGGGCATGATTAGCTGCCCGATTTTTTCTTCTAAGGTTAACTGCTCCAGCCAGTAATCTACAAAGGATATCTCCGGTTCCGGTTCGAGAATTGGCTCGGGTTCGTATGAGATAACGGGCGGGGGCGTTTCTTCTATAATTTGTGGTGTATAAATGATAGGAGGTTCGTCATCTAATATCGATTCGGTGCAATTTGCACATGCTGCAAGCAGGAGCGCAAAAAGAATAACCCCAAGTAATTTAATCATAACGCCGCCAAAAGAGACTTCAACAGCTCCCACATTTTCTCTGTAGAGGATATGGATAAGCGTTCGTCCGGGGTGTGTAAGTCGTGAATGGTTGGACCAAACGAGATAATGTCTAAGTCTGATATTTTTTCTGCAAACAGACCGCATTCCAACCCTGCATGGATAGCTGTAACTTTTGCAGGTTGTCCAAAAATAGGTGGGTAACATGCAACGGCTGTTTTCAAAAGTTCGGAATTAGGGTTGTACGGCCATGCCGGGCTGCGCCCAATAAATGTAGCATTTGCGCCGGTTAGAACCGCTAGGTTCGCTATCTGTGTTTCTGTATGCTCGTTATAAAATTTGGACATGCCACGGGGCATTAAAGAAATTTTGATGCTGTCTTCAAGTGTTTCCACAACGCCAAGGTTGCAGGATGCATTAACCAAGTCGTCTATTTCCTTGCTAACAGCCAGTACGCCGTTTGGCAGAAGAACCAGTGACGCAATTAATTTTCGGCTTGTTTCCGATGAAAGGCATTTTCCTGCTGTGGTCTTGCTCAAAGAAATGTTTAACCCTGCATCGGTTGCACGATATTTTATAGCAAAATCATTTTTATATTTTTCAAATGTGTGGTTTATGTCGGAGCCGGACGGCAAAACAATGGTTGCCGTAGCCTCACGTGGGATTGCATTTACTTTCATGCCGCCGGAAATAGCAGCTATTTTTACATCCGATTTTATTGCAGCCAAAACCTGCCCTAAAATACGAATGGCATTGCCACGTTCTTTTTCTATATCGTCGCCGGAGTGTCCACCTATCAAGCCGTTCACTGTTATTGTGTAAACATCTGCATCTGCGGGGAGTTCTTCCCATTGTGCCGGCAGAACGTACTCCGCGGTGGTTCCCGCAGCACAGCCCATAATAAATTGATAATCCTTGCTGTTATCCAAATTTATCATGCGCTTGCCGTTAAGCAGCGTAGCGTCAATATTCTGTGCACCTGCCATGCCGCTTTCTTCTTCTACTGTAAGCACAATTTCCAAAGGCGGGTGTTGCAAGGCATTATCTTCCAGCAATGCCATGCAATAAGCGACGGCAATGCCGTTGTCTGCCCCAAGGGTTGTGCCTTGGGCTTTTAGCCAGTCGCCATCGGTATAAAGTTTTAGCGGGTCGGTAAGGAAATCATGCTCTGTGCCGGCATTTTTTTCGTTTACCATATCCAAATGGGCTTGCAGAATAATAGGGGGCTTGTCCTCGTAGCCGAGGGAAGCCGGCTTGTATATGATTAGGTTGTTTAATTTGTCCTGTATAACTTTGCAGTTTAAATTGGTTGCGAAATCTTTTACATAATCGCTCACTGCTTTTTCGTTGCCCGAACCACGGGGGATTTTGCTAATTTCTTCAAAATGTTTTAATGGCATATTCACTCACTCCTTACAGTAAATGTACCACACGCGCGAAATAATTACTATCTATTTACGTAGGCATCGTATTTTTCTTGCTCATTTAGTAAAAGTTGCATTCTATCCATTATTCCGCCGGGGATAAAGCCTCTTTTTTTGCTGTAATATTGGCGGGTTAGTTTTACAAACTGCCAGGGGTATATAAGTAACGCATGAATTATTTCGCTTGCCGAATTTGGCAGCGGCAATATATTGTCATACATATCTATCAGCTTGCTAAGTGGAATATCTCTTTGGCTGCGCATGGCATACCTGCGCAAAAAGAACGCCAGGTCTGTAAGTTGCAAATCTACCGCAGCGTTTTCGAAATTTGTAATATGGCATGTGCCATTATGCATCGTGAAATTTTCTTCCTTTAAATTGCCATGACAAACAGCCCCCTGTTGTACGGCTGCATTATAGAGGTTTGCATAGTTTGTTTTGTTGAGCTGTTCTACTGCCTTTTCTGCAAGCAACATATACTTGGGCAAATTTTTGATTAACATAATATCAAAATCCGACAGGCGAGCTGTTTTGCCAACTTGTCTTGACGTTTTTGCCAAAAGCGATATTTCGGATGCGAAAACCTCCGTAAGCAAGATAGGGGTCGTGTTTAGTTCGGGTTTTGATATTTTTGCCTTATGAAAATGCGCAAGCGTTTCCAGCGCAAGTGCCATATCCTCCGGCAAATCTAAAACCAGTTCCCGCCCCGGCACCAAGCGGGACATGACATAGGTTTCCCGTCCAAGCAAAACAAACGGGACCTCTTGCGCACTTAAATAAAGCTTATCCGCAAACGGAAAGCCTGCTTCTTCCACCTGGTTCAACAATTTATATCTTGCCCATATTGTTTGCGGATGATCGGTTGTTTTATGTATTTTTGCTGCCCCATTCTTGGTTTTGCACACAAAAGAACCCCGTTCTTTTGTAGCACGAATGCCCTGCAAGCCAAAAAGGGTAGGCAGCAAAGTGGTTAAGTCGCCCATGAAATCACTCCTCATAGACAACTATATGAAGGAAAAGGCTAATATATTAAAATTTTTTAATTTCAAGCACACCACCGCAATGAGAGTACTGATGGAAGGATGCCATACAAAACGCTCTTAGCAGTTTGCTTGATTCCGAAAATACAAAATAGTGTTCATCATCATCCCAATCATTGCCAGAAGCTTTTTTGCATTCTTCTAAAGCAACTATATCCGGGAAGCTAATATCGCCAATAAGGATTGAGCCGTAATCGTTTAAATTGTTAAGCAAAGATTTGATGAAGCATATTTTTTCGTCGTTAGTTAAATGGTGAAAGGCGTATGTGCTGATAATAAAGTCAAACTTTTCTGAAGCTAACGCCGGAGGCAGCCCCTTTGAGAAATCGAACTGCATAAGCGTTGCATTTGGTATTTTTGCTTGCGATTTCTCCAGCATTTTTTCGGAGAAGTCTATGCCGGTAATCCAATTCCCACCGTCGTATAACTTTGCGGATAATGTGCCGGTGCCTATGCCGATATCCAAAATACTTGCGGGCGAATGCTTCATTACTGTGCCGTAAATGGCGTTTAATACTTTTTTGTACCCGGCAAATGGGTATGCATTATTCTCGTCGGAAACTTCGACGGACTTATCATAGCCGTTAGCCCATAAGTTAAAGCCGTAATCGTCTAGCATGTTAGCCCAGTACCTCCAGCAGTTCTTCAAAGAAAAAAGACCATGGAAAATACCCGGTATTTTTAAGCCCGGACACGACAACGCCTGTTTTAGGATAATAAGCAGTGGCAAATCCCACGCCGGAATCGACACCAACAGCATAATGAAGCAACTTGTCGCCGTCCTTATAATGATAAACGCCAAGCCCGTAAGTTTCTTCATCGTCTATTTCCACATGTGACTGTAAAAATAATTTTGTTATATCCTCGGATAAAATTTTATTGGCAAAAATAGCACGCCATAGTTTGTCTAAGTCTGCCGCACAGGTGTAAAGCCCGCCATCAGACCCGCCACGGATAGGCAAACTGTAGGCATTGGTTCTGCCGTTTTCCATATAACCCAGCGCAGTGTTTGCCGGTAACGAATCTAAGCGATAGAAGCCTGTGTGTGTTAGGTTGCATGGCGTAAAAATTACATCTTGCACAAATTTTTGGAAGGGAACGCCGCTGACCGCCTCTACCACAAGCCCAAGCAAAACATAGCCGGAATTTGAATAACCAAAACGTTCGCCCGGTTCAAATTTGGGTGGCAGGTGTGTTGACATTTGCAGGTAGTATTCAAGTTTGTCCCACAGTTGAACAGGGTATGTGTCGTACAATGCCTGCAATTTTTCTTCCATATCGTCGGCATCTTCGTCAATGTAGTCGCCAACGCCGGATGTATGTGTTAGTAGATGGAAAACAGTTATGCGTTTATCTATTTGCCCTAGGTCTTGGGGCAGTAAATCGCAAAGTTTATCGTCAGGCGATAGTTTTTTATCGTCTATAAGTTTGCATACTGCAAGCCCGGTGAAAAGTTTTGTGCCGGATGCTATGCCGAATGCGGTGTCTACTGTGTTTGGCAATTGTTCTGCGATATTTCTGTAGCCTGTGGCGTGTTGATATACAACGCCGCTTACATCCGATACAGAAAATACGCCGGAGAAGTCATCTTCTTCTTTAAGCCAATTGGTGAAGATGTCTTGAATTTGTGTTTTCATGAAAAAAACCTCTTTCTTGTTGTGTTTTGTGAAGGTTAACACATCAGGAAAGAGGTTTGCAGTATAAAGTTTGGTTATAACTAATTCATTCGCCCAAGCAGCCACTCGGCAAGCCGTTCACGGCTAAACACACGGTGGTCTACGATAACAATGTCGTACTCCATGGGAATAGGGCGAGCCGGAACAGTAGGGTCTTCGATTATCCACTCCGTTGTATCTTCCCACCTGCGCCATACCTGCCGCTCCACTTGGAAAGCTGTATATGTTCCTGCAAGCTCGCCGGATTCCACGATGCTTTCAAATTCCTCCCACGACATACCGATAAAAGCAGCGGCTTGCCAGTCGCTCATAAATTCTCTGTCGGACGAATCGAACGACGAATGCGATGTTAAACTACCGGAAAAATTGCCATGCATAATATGCGGCAATCGGTTGGCTATGGCTTGCCCTGCGGCAAATATACTTATCGCTACCACACAGCACCCTAAAAACAATGCCCAGTTAAATTTTTGCAAATGCTCCACTTACAACGTCACCCCGTCTTTGAAAATAGAAATTTCTCTGTAATCGTTTGCTTCGTTCTTTGCCTGTTTGCCGCTTGCAACATCTAATACATATTCGAAAAATTTTTCACCCAGTTCGTCCATGCTTACGCCATCCAGTAATACGCCTGCGTCGAAGTCTATCCAGTTAGCTTTCTTTTGTGCTAACGCCGTATTGCTGGATATTTTTACGGTTGGCACGGGTGCGCCCAATGGTGTTCCTCTGCCTGTGGTAAACAGCACAATATGCGCACCGGCTGCCATTAGGTTTGTAACGGCTACGATATCATTTCCCGGCCCTTGCAGCAGATTTAACCCACGTTTTTCTACAGTTTGCCCGTAGTCCAGCACGTCTACAACTACAGCATTGCCGCCTTTTTGCGTGCATCCCAGCGATTTTTCTTCTAATGTAGAAATACCGCCTTCTTTGTTGCCCGGTGAAGGATTCTCATAGATTTCCTGCCCGTGGCGCATGAAATACGCTTTAAAATCGTTTATAAGCGAAACCGAGCGGCTAAATATATTTTCATCTATGCATCGATTCATAAGCAGCGTTTCTGCGCCAAACATTTCAGGCACTTCGGTTAAAATGCAGCTACCGCCGTGGGAAATTACAATGTCTGAAAGCCTGCCCACAAGCGGGTTTGCAGTAATTCCGGAAAATCCGTCCGAACCGCCGCATTTTAAGCCAATGACAAGTTCGCTTACAGGAATAGGCTCACGGCGGAAAGTTTTTGCATAATCGACAAGTTCTTTTACAATTTCCACGCCTGCGGCAACGTCGTCTTCTACATCCTGGGCGTTTAGGAATTTAACACGTTTTTCGTCCCATTCGCCCAGTACTTGTTGGAATTCTGCGATGTGATTATTTTCGCAGCCCAAACCCAGCACCAAAACGCCTGCGGCATTCGGATGATTTACCATGCCTTTTAAAATGCCTTGCGTATAACTATGGTCTGCCCCAAGCTGGGAGCAGCCGTAGGGGTGTACAAACGTGAATATACCATCGGTTTGCCCATGGAATAGGCGGTTTGCCTCGGCTACGATTTTTTCTGCAATTTTGTTAACGCAGCCGACAGTGTTTACAATCCAAATTTCGTTACGGATGCCAACTTTGCCGTTTGCCCGTTTGTATCCCATGAAGTTCTTTTGGCCAAAAGCGATTTTTGGGGCAATATCCTGCGGTTCGTATGTGTAATTTTCTATTGCACCAAGGCTGGTGCGCAAATTATGTGTGTGGATATGCTCACCGGCTTTAATTTCAGCCGTCGCATGTCCGATAGGTGCACCGTATTTTATAATGTTGTTTTTTTGGTGAAAGGCGGTCAAAGCCAGTTTATGTCCGGCAGGAATGGTTTCTGCGGCGGTTACACCAAACACCACTTCACCTTTGTTAATTGGTTCAAGTGCCACTGCAACATTATCCACACCATTAATTTTTACTGCATTTTTTTCACGTATCATTAAAAGTCTCTCCTTGTAGGGTTTTTAGAAGTATAACAAAAAAGGGACTATCTCAACAATAGTCCCTGCAAGTTCTACTTAGGCAATTGGTCGCAAAACATGATTGTATTAACCGCTGCTTTTTGCACATCTGTAAGCGGCTTTAGCACGCCGTCTTCAACAAGTTGGGCAAGTATATAAGCCGCAAGTTGCTGGTCCGCAAGCGCATTGCCGCACCAAAGTTGCAAAAGCTCATGCATGTGAGACGGATAATGGTTCTTATCCAGCTCGAACATTTTTTCCGAAAGCTCGGCATTTACTTGCTTTAACTCTTTCGGTGGTGTGGGAAGACTTTCACGGAACTCCCATGCTTTGCATTTTACAACCACCATGTTTACATAGTTGCCATCCTCGGCAAGATATCCTTTGTCATACAGGCGTTTGAATTTGTCTGCATGTGCTTCTGTTTTTGGCATTTGTCCCGTTAGGAAATCATAAAGCCATTGATAGTCTTCGCAAAGGTTGTCTTCGTAGTTGTTGTCACGTGTATCGTAGTAAGTTTTAATTTGCCACGAATGCACAGAGTTATCCCAGCCACGAATCATGTTATTGTTTGCTGTGTAAACTGCCAAGTCAAAATTTAGCTTGCATTCACTTTCACTAGACAATACTGCACCTGCAATGTATGCTCCGCCGTCTTTGCGCCGTACAAAATATTTTGTGTCATGCGGGCTTTTGGCAAACCCAAATTTATTCAAGCAAGCATAAGTTACAACTGCCCATGATAGGAAGTTGAGGTCGTTCTTAGGTGTGTACACATTTTTGACGTTTTGGGCAAAGGCGATAACACTTGGTACATACAGCTCGCAAACTTTTTTTGCGGCTTGCTTGCGTAATTCGTGCAGTTGTTCCATTTGCTCTGCCGAAGCCGGGTTTGAGATAAATACATTTGTCTGATACTTGCCCTTTGGCAGCTTGTCCAAAAAGCCGTATGCTTCCAAATGTGCAACTTCATCTTCTATAAATGCTGCCGGTACACCCAATGTTCCTGCAATTTCTGTAATGGTTTTTGGTTGCCAATACGCTGCATAGGCTATGTTTTGGGCTATTAGTTTACCCAAGTAGTAGCCCGTCTCTTTGCCATCCGGAGCGGGACTTCCGCTATGCCATAGGCTGTCGAACCTAATAGGTTTTAGTTGTTGATTTATTTCCATTTTTGAAATGCCTCCTTTTAATTGGTTGCGGGCTTCGAACAAATGCCACTTAACTGTACCCGGGGTAATGTTCAGACGCTTGGCAATTTCTGCTTGGCGTAACTTGTCGAAGTAATACATTACTATAACTTCCCGCTGAATTTTGCAAAGGTAGGAGATTTGCCTGCGCAGGCGATGGTAAATTTCATCGTTTTCTATTTGCAATGTGAAGTCGTTTGGTGCGGTGGCGTTTACACTGTCCAACGAAACATGCCTACCTCGTTTGTCTTCTACTACGTAGCGGGCATACACATTTTGGGCTATGCGGTACACGTAGCCGTCTATGTTATGTATGTCGTCCGCTTTAAGCAGCGAAGTGTACACGTCTAAAGTTATGCGTTGTGCCAGCTCATGGGCTTTATCTGTTTCCAACGTCTTGGAAATGGCAAAGCCGAAAATTTTGTTTGTGTAGCGGGTGATGATTTGGTTCGCAAGCGATTTTTCCATGCGTTCACATCCTGTTCCGGGTGGCTTGAATATATAGTGAGTGTTTTTGAAAAAAGGTTGGCGTTTTTATAAAAAATAAGCCCTCCGATATTTTCGGAGAACTTATTTTTTATACCTGCACCTGACAGGACTTGAACCTGCAAGGCTGTTAAGCCATTAGATCCTTAGTCTAACGCGTATGCCAATTCCGCCACAGGTGCTAGAGCAAGGGATATTCTAAAGCAATGTAGGTTTTGTGTCAACTATGCTAGAAATCCAAATATCCAAAAACCAAAACTAAAAAATGCCCTAAATATTGCTTGAAGAATTGGTCCTACAAAATCTTGGAAAAAATCTGTGAACATAATTATAGCAAGAAGCAGAAGAAATCCCCATCTAAAACTTATGAACCGAAAATACAAATTTGTAGGCAAGAAGAAGCCAAGGATTTTTGAGCCATCCAGCGGTGGAATTGGAATTAGGTTAAAAATAGCTAAACCTACGTTTACTTCTACAAGTACCCTCAAAAACATAAATATATATCCTACAAAAATATTAGAATTGCCTCTAAAGAGAATCATAAACGGAGTGCTGATAACTGCAACTACAAATGCCATTAATAAATTAGAAAGCGGTCCTGCGG
>Ga0131853_10017332_pt1 | contig 13114 bp, 6 predicted proteins | sample TergutLab28metaG_FD_92764 | JGI IMG/M metagenome (GOLD analysis project Ga0131853, IMG submission 92764) | Labiotermes labralis P1 segment gut microbial communities from Petit-Saut dam, French Guiana - Lab288 P1 (version 2) (version 2) | ecosystem: Host-associated > Arthropoda: Insects >...
ACCGGTCACGTGATGCACCAACAGTTTAACATTCAACAACTGTACGCTCTGCCCACACTGTATTTATGTGTTTTGTATTTATCTGAGAACAAACAGCAACTTGTGCCACTTACAGCATAAACTAATTGGTTTTTATAACCGAGATGAAAAGTGTTTACTGTGCGGTAAGGACTGGGTCTTTAAATAAAGCGGTCTGCACTTCGTCTTTAAATGGTTAAGTATCTTAATGTTTCTATTCCGTAAAGTTCCCAAGTCCGACATCACTCATTTCTCGCACATTAACTAAATTTTTAAGGATTTTGTTTCCAAATATTTATATTTAACTAATGCGGGCTGGCCGGTCCGGGGCTCGAACCCCGGTGGAGGCGAGGTTTCACGCACCCTTCCAGACTAGCCTTGGGGTCCACTCAATCTCCTCGTACAATGGATACCGGGTCTTTCTCTAAGTAACCGGGGCGTGCCGTCAACCACCCATCCACATCTAGCGCCATTGTTAAATACAGACTAGAGCTAAGCATCTACCTCCCTCTGCCCCTTCGTGGCTTTTTCTAGGGCGAACATTTTATACTGAATTACCATTGAGAAGAAACGTTTCAAACGTAAGCATATTTCCAAGAAATTTCGCTTCAGTAATACGTTAAATTAGAACATAAATGCCGCCATCATTTGATGAATCAAACTTCCACAAACTTTTAAGTTTCGCTACACATTTTCCCCACATTTCTTGTCATGTATTTCCTATCTCCATATGCGTGTTGCTTGTCTCGTATATCTTTTTCTCTTGATTTTTCCGCTCTAATCAACGCTTCACTTTTGTGTTACAATTCACACATTTCTAAGATCGTTTCAATTTTGTAAAATGATAGTTGCCTTTCCCTATACTTTTCCCTGAAATTGATTTCAATATTAGTGGCAAAAATTACAACCAGTTATGTCCAAAGTTACTGTCATGTTCAGTCCAGTAATTGATTCCGTTTTGTACGATGTGTACATCAACAACTCTACAATAATGAACCACAAAATTATACAATGGTATAGTAAACCTCCTACATGTTTCGGTCTTTCTCGGCCATCTAAATACTAAGCAGTGTTCGGAAGAAACAATGTTAAATAATCTTACTGCACGAAACATGGATAATATTAATACGAGTAGATTCTTGTTTTTTTTAAATACCTGAGAACGACACTAAGAACTCAAAACAACGCCAACGAAAAGCTTAAGAGCTGATTAAATTCTCAGAGTGTTTGTTACTATTCGGCTTAGAATATTTTGCTGCAGCTCTATGTCAAACCAAACTAAATGAATCAATTAGATATAATTTGTTATTTCACAGAGGTTAAAGCGCCCCCTCATGCAGGAAGCATACGTTGGGGGTTTTAGCACAGAGTGCTGACAATACTGAGACCTAAATGTGGTAAAATAACAGGAGCATAAGAATTTAGCGTAAAGGGTACCGACAATATTTTTATTCTCCAACATATACTGTTACCGATGTCAAGGGATGATAAGATGGATGTGATAAAGCACGATGGTAAGTTAAACGGTGTGGACAGGAGCAGATAGGAGATGCCCACAGATTCTTAAAAGATGCAACTGCCCACACTGAGAGGCCAAATTTCTCCATCCCGGGAAAATAAATAGCAATAAGCATCTTTTATGGCTGCACTGCCTGGACTGCTAAATGGAAAGAACAAACCACCTACGTTGCTACAGAATTTCGACCGCCGGTTTGATGTCTGTTCCCTTTACATCATTCATTCATCTGCGTCACCATACAAACAATGAAATGGGCTGTTCACGTATAAACTAACATTCTGGTGCATTCGCATAGTCACTGTTGCTAAATGGAAGCAACAATGCGTTCTCTGTGTATCTGAGCTACATTCCACTGTCAGCTATATAGAAATTACAATTGCACAACAGTGATTCTATGATTTTTTGACGTTTTGTTGACCGTGCATCTCAGTGTATTTATCTCAGTATTTAACCAACTTGATGCACAAAATTTGTTTCACAATAAGACTTATTTCATGCCTCTACACGTTTCGAGCACATGTGCTCATCATCAGGAGGTCAAAATTGCATTACACGGCCTCTGGTATCATCACACCTATAGGTGGCCGTCACGTGCACGGGTTGAGAGAACAGCACCAGCATACGCTGGTGCTGTTCTCTCTCCGCTAAGCGTTAAAACTCCCTAATGTTTAATTCTGTCCGTAAAGGAATATACAAAAACAAAATTACTTAAATGGCTTCTTTCACTGGTTGCTGCTAGCTTCTGTCTCTTCCTTCCAATCCTTCATTTATACCTAATAGCATTTATTAGTGAATTTGTAGTTTTTACTGTTGAAACGTGTAGAAAATACGTCGAAATTGGAAAGGATGACGAGAGCAGAAAATAGTAATACCGAGGACCTTAGTTCTGAAGAGAAGTGACCCAAATTTTACACGGAAGTGACAATAACATTCACTTTAATATGCTATCTTGAGACGGCCACCTATAGGTGTGATGATACCAGAAGCTGTGTAATGCAATTTTGACCTCCTGATGCTGAGCACATGTGCTCGAAACATGTAGAGGCATGAAATAAAACTTATTGTGGAACAAAGTTTGTGCATCAAGTTGGTTAAATACTGAGATAAATGATTCTATGGTGAAAGAATGTGGGTGGAAAAAAAAGTACTTAGGGATTATATTAATAACTGTCCAACGAGATCCAACACAATGCTGTCTATTTATTCTTCTGCAAGTTCACTCTGGCTTGGCCATGTTGGAGGGAGGTAGCTGCACAAAAAATATGACCAGTACCGGAGGCTGTAGTTGCAGTTTTGTGTACTCCTGATGATGGGTGTGTTTGACACCCGAAACATGTAGAGTGAACTTGCAGAATAATAGACAGCTTTGTATTGCATCTCGTTGGACAATTATTAATATAGATCAGCGATGCATGGAACCATAAACATAAAGTACTTAGGGTTTCTTTCTAAATTGCCAGATAACATTGTTGTCAAAGTTTAAACAGATCTGGATTTTATCGATAGATTTTCATAGAAGTCCCCAATACCATATTTCACGGAAATCCATCCAGTGGAAGCCGCGCTGACACATGCAGACGGACGGACGGACATGACGAAAGCAAGCAGCACTTTTCGCGACAATGCAAACACACCTGAAAGTATTAAATACTTGAACAGCGATTTTGTCACACTACTTGGTACTCCTAAGAAAAAGTAATAAAATCTGTCATAATATATTTTGCCGCAACTTCATTTGGCTGATTCTGGAGTCCGTCATTTTGACGACGTATCAGAGTGATATAGAAATATTATAACTTATATTCCGTTTGAATCTGGACCAGGATACCGACTGTCATGAGAGACTTTTAAAGTTATATATTTCCTAGTCCTTCCAGACAAATGCACGGATGTTATCAGAGACCGTGGCAGATACCTTCTAAATTTGATATTTGTGTGACCGTGTATCATTGATAAAATAATGTAAACATACAACTAGATGCAAAAATAACAATTTACTAATAATTTCAATCAGCTCAACATGTTTCGGGCGATAATTCCGCCCATCCTCAGGAGCACTAGGCTGTGTTTACAGGCAGCCTGCAGGCAGCATCGTCGGTGCTTTATACCACAAGCTGTAAACACAGTCTAGTGCTCCTGAGGATGGGCGGAATTATCGCCCGAAACATGTTGAGCTGATTGAAATTATTAGTAAATTGTTATTGTTGCATCTAGTTGTATGTTTACATTATTGTACCTTCTAAATTATTTCCATTGTACCTTTCAACAACCATCCTACAACTCCACCTGACATACTGCGAAGATCGCCAAATGTACGACAAAAGTACGTAAGACCGCAGACGTCAAACCAAGGGATTGACTTATTTCATTGTTTTCTTGACCGTGCATCTTGATAAAAGCGTACGAAGAAAAACCAACTTGATGCACAACTTATTCTTAGTATATTTCGTCAGCTTCTGCATCCAGCCAGCACAACAGACATTCATCTAAAAAGAATAATAAGTACCAATTGTTGTATACATACGTTTGTACCTCCTGATGATGGGCCTAGATACACCCGAAACATGTAGAGGCTGACGAAATATACTAAGAATAAGTTGTGCATCAATTTGGTTTATCTTTGCACAAGGGATTAATATCCACTAACTAGCAACCCAAGAAGCTGAACACACAGCAACATTACTGTTATTCGCATGCCCACACAATCAGCATTTCAACATAACAGCTCCTCCGATTCCCCCGAAATTAGCCTAACTCCTACGGATCACGCCGTGTGCTCTGCTGGGTGGAGTGTGTGTACCGGCAGCTGGTGAGGGGCACATTGTTAATTATTGACGCCATACGAACATTGTTCATCGAGTCAACAGTGCAGCAGCGGGAGGGAAAGAGATGCCAGACGTGGACCAGGAGTCTGTAAAGTGTTTCTGAAATATTCATCAACCAGCCATTCTTGTAGTAACAGTCCTTCAGTTGCTCCCCACTACATCCACCTATTTTTTAACTGCAGCATTTTCTTTAAAGTGGACAGAGAAAGTAAACTTGTGGCGCTTACTCTGTTCTAGGTTAAGCCGCCAAGTAAGCTAGCAGATATTCACCTTCAACCCTTTAAACGCCGAGTTAAATCCCACCTGCCATCTGCTGGCATTATTAGGAGCTCACCATATTCTCCACGTTAGCAGGATAAGGGTTAATACCAGGCACTGAATATTTCGGCCAGATTTAACAGAATTTTGTTTAATGATTATACTTCTTTAGCCATTTAGACGCCGAGTTAAACCCTATCTGCCACCTGCTGGCATTATTATAAGCTCACCATATTCTCCATGTTAGCAGGATAAGGGCTAAGAGAAACTGCCCTAGTCCTATAGTCTGAAGACAGGGACATCAGGTTCTTCTGAAGCGTCGGTAAGTTATCAGGGTACAAGATGTCGCATCCCAGGAGATACTCACCGCCAGGAGAACCTCAAATCTCACTCAAAATTGCTGTGTTAAGTAATTTTAAATTATGTAACGGTTACTCACGTTGCTATCTGCACGGAAGGAATTCTGCTGTATATGACATCATGATGTGTAACCCACTGAACGAAATCTTCAAAGGAAGTCACTTCTATGCAGAATAACTTCTCTGGATTTTCCATTTTCATCCAATCCACTGAATTTGAAATCTTTTCTATTCTTGTGCCATATCTGAAAACACAAACGTTTCAATGTATGTAACGTACATTTGGTAGAATTTTATTGTATTTGTCCAATAAATGCACAATATAAATTAAAATATTTGAATAAAGACAGACCAACTTGATGTCACTTGCTTTATTGTTTCATTATTTAATGCTCATCATGTTTCGGATGTTAATACATCCATCCGTATCCGTATGCAGGCTGAGGCCTGCATACGGATACCACACCACACCACCCCAGCCAAACCACAACGTAACACCAACACACATCAAACCAGAGCAATACAACCCATGAAATAACTCAACAAACAAGTCGCAAGCTCCTGAGGATGGATGTATTAATATCCGAAACATGTTGAGCATTAAATAATGAAATAATAAAGCAAGTGACATCAAGCTGGTCTCTCTTTATTTAACTCTCAAGATGATGCACGTTCCAATAAACATAAGCTTAAAATATCTCTTTCTTAGAGCACTCCTACATGTTTTGATGTTTGTAACTTGACGGCACATAATAACAGACTCCCTTAGGATGAAGTATAAACATCGGAACATGTAGGAGTGCGTTAAGAAACAGATATTCCATCCCTATATGACGCTACAGCCTCTTCCGGGCCTTGGCCTCTCTCATAAGACGCCTCCATTCATCCCAATTTTCAGTTCTTCTCCTCCATCCTATTATCCCCAGCAGTTGTAATGCATCCCTCTGGACCACGTTCGACCATCTGGTTCTTGGTCTTCCCACTGGTCTTGTGGTGTGGAAGTTTCCGTTTAAAAGCTTTTTTGGAATTTTTTCGTCTTCCATTCTCATTATGTGACCTGCCCATCCTAGTCTTCTGATTTTAATGTCCTCCACGACGTTTGACTCACTGTATAAACTGTACAGCTCACTGTTCCATCTGGGACGCCAGCGTCCCCCTCTTGTGTTGGGCCATACATTCTTCGCAATATTTTCCTTTCAAACGTATTTAGCAACTGCAAGAAACAGATATTGCCAATATATATTGTGCATTTTTTGGACAAACACAATAAAATACATTGTTATGTGTCTCTCATCCTAATTTACGAATATTTTTAAGGATATTTGATAAAATGCTGCTGAGGTGAGTGACTGGACCTGTGAAAGTAATTCATAAGACTGCAGAAAGCTGCGTAATGATTCCTCGTACAGTTTGTAAAACACGTAATAAAAGCGTAACAAAATCAAGGACAATGGGATGGCCGAGATACGAAAAACACATGGGGAAGTTACAAAATCGTAGGATGGGCCCACAACCTAGTTTACAGTTTTAGTGAAATATCTTTAAAATACGGAGAGCCGAAGTGACATGAAACCGCTTACACATTTCGAAAAAATCTTCAAACATTTCAACGGTGTTCAATATGAAATCCCCCGGTTACCTTGCTGATCTCATACCAATAGTCACATTCTCCCCAGGTTCTCCGTGTCGTGTTTTTCACCGCCTGTGTGACGCTGTAAATTGACCTGCCACATCATCTACAAGATTATGGCCGTGGTACCTTAACTGTTTAACGAGATGGCGTACCGCCAGATTTCCGTACAGAGTGCCGTGGCTACCTCGACGCATTATTTTATGGAAAATGGATAAACGTGTAGGACCTGACACCTTATATGCGGGAAGGATGTGCTGTGGACTCTTCCTTCAGCTGCACAGCAGCGGATTACAGAGGTGCCAATTAAAGTGGACACCTACAGATTATCCACAGCAAGATGACATCTAACACCTGTGGATAGAATGTTTTTTTTTATATTGCGTAGGTTGTCTCGCGTCACTGCGGCTTTCCTTTGTTTTTCACAATGTTTCATTTTCTAATTAACACAAAACAATTCCTTTTCCACACACACACACATTTCCCAGCTTACAGGCTTGCTGTATTCGAATATGCATTGTGACTGATACATGGCCAGGTACACGCTTCGGCTCATGCTAACTATCATCAGGTCATCAATTAATTTTCAACATATACTTTCAGTTAGTTGTTTGATACTACTGCATAGCTCTTACAATAAAATCACTTCACGCGATAACGCCATCCTGTTTATTCACATTTTTAGTGTCGATGTAATTTGTAAAGAGGACTCCATCTTCGTAATTTCTGGACTGTGTCAATGTTTTTAACGAAACTCTTACCCAAAACAGCAATACTTTCAAAACAGGAAAGTAGTAAAGAATCTGTAACCCCCGGGAAGTATCTCTACTTTGACGTAGTGGTGGGGCTTGTATGGTCAGATCATCCTGAGAGTTATGTTGGCGGTAGCGTAACTACTGGTAGGGCCTCCCATGCCGGACAGGTTTCTGTATCCTGCGCGGTCCCGGTGGGGAACGTATCGTGGATGTTGTTCCAGGAGGGACGGAGCTCGAACTTAAGACGGGGAGTTGGGCATGCCGCACACACTCGCAATAATCCCCACGTCAAGTGTACTGGAGTTATTGTGCATAAACAGCGAACAATGCTGATACAAATGAATTGTATTGAATTCAGTTCTCGGGATCTTGGGTCCCTTCATTAATTAACACTGATCGTCCAGCTTCATACAAAGCTGCTGGTCACCGTTCGAGATACTTCTGCAGACTGTAACTGGAGCACAAGGCAGCTACTGTTACGTACGTCAACCCACACATTGCTCGCGCGATAAACGCTTAGCGCGACAACTTATAAACAAAAGGAAGTAGAAGGAAACTGTGTTCCTCCCATTCCTGTTCCGCTTACTAAGAAATAAAGTGTAAACAAATATTACGAGTTACAGAAAAGCGAGAACTCTGCATGAGGAAATAAGCTTTTGACTTACAGACAGTACATAACACGATCCTGCAGAAAAGAAAGAAAACAATGTATATCAACCACACAATAATAATATCCATCAACTATACAACAAGGTCAAAGGTGATGACCCACATTAAAAGCGATACCCTTTACCTACGGGTTTGGGTTTGGGGCATGGACCTGACAACCCCATCCCTTAAAAATATATTCTTTTGAGAAGCTTCTAAAAAAGAAGAGGCTAAGGTCCACCAAGGACTGTAATGCCAAAAGAAGACAAAAGAACCAGGATAATTATTAACGCTTATTTATGTTGCACACCGAATCTGAATCTCATGGCCACAAAATATCTATTACATAGAAACAAATATATATATAAATATATATAAATGAATTGTAGATTTTGTAATGTTTATTCACGTTTGTGTTATTTTCTGTTTCCGTATGGCGGCTGACTGAAATGTTATTGTTATAACTATTAGCAGAACAGCACGGCGGGGTCCAAGATTTGCAAGTACCTTTCACGAAACTTATCAAGTACGTTTTGGCCCAATCTCTACAAAGGCTAACAAATTCTGAAAGCCCTAAACAAAAAAAGACCATTCGGAGATTTAGGAGTACATCTGAGTAGGATATTAATATACCACAATGAATTGGGGTGTGAAAATGTGGACTGGATTAAGATGGCCCTGTACACGGTTCATCGGCAGAGTCTTGTGACCAGCTAAGTAAAAATTTGGGTTCCATTAAAGTCGACAAATTTCTTGACTAGAAGAGCGACTAGTAGCCTTTCAGCATACGTCTACCACGTCACGTTGTCTAGGCAACTAAAAAATGCAGCAAACGTTTCTTTTGAAGCTTTCAAATCAGAGCGACATTAACACAACGAAACGTTACGTATGATTATATGGTTCCTATCTGAAGTGGACAAAATACGAATATGCATTTACCTTTTTGTTAAATCCTGTGTGACCTAAGCGCGTTGTGATGTGATGTGTATAGTCAGATGAGATGAAAAGTCGATCATGCTTCTTGGGTAGGTAAGGATTTTTAAGCGGACTATTTCTACGGAAGCACCCTTCCCACACTTTCTCTACCATCAAGAAGAAAACCAAGAACAATTCTTCCCCGGCACGGACCACGAGCACACACAGTTTCGAACTGGGTATCCGTCAAATACGATTCAACCATCAATGATACACATTCTCTTCTGCCTGCATTCGAAGCTTGAGGTTGGGCTACGTCATCAGAACACGTGACACAGCCAGAGTGAACATAAGGAAATTGCCTTCTACTAGCGGCCTGTGTTACTGTCGCAACGTCGTGTTGAACCCAGCACAAATAACGCACCAAGTATCAATATTTGTAGGAACGCCGGGTATTACGAAAAGCCAATACGAGAATTTCTGTTCTATTTTGTGTCAGCTCAGTGGAAGTTGCCAAAACATGAAATATGGCGCCACGAGGCTGCGGCTGTCACCAGGCTGACTTCTGCTTTGCGGTGCGGAAAGTAGTCAACTTGTTTGTTTTTGTGTGTTCCATTCCACTCCGCAATAAAAAGGGGGTCTAGGTACCAAACAGAACCATGTCATGTTATCACACGACTGCAATCCATAGATATATACGAATATCAACATACCACAGAATTTAATTGAAACTGCATCTAATTGTGCGATAACAGCAGAATATTACACACACACACACACACACACATATATATATATATATATACATAATATTTTATGGTTTGCAATCATGTAACAACATTACATTGTCTTATCTGGTACCCGGACAGTTTTAGTATGTTGGAGCAGGAGGTTGCAAGTGCAAAAAATTGACTACAGATATTTCTTTCCATTTTTGAGTCATTATTCCCATATCCTATGCACGTATGCACACTTTTTTACCCAAGTCTCTACTGTTTCCTGATGAAGTCATGACGTAACGTTGGACAATTACTATTGGTTCCCCATGGTCATAACTGAATCCACAAAATTATCAACGTAACTGTAAAGAGGATTCTAAAATGATTTTTCAATAACTCTCTGTCAGTAATTTTCGACCTGATATGTTAATTCTAGACTGTGACAACAGGGCAATCGGCTGATATTGTCTCTTTGCTGTTGCAATGCGAGTCTCGGCTATTCTACGTCTAAAATATACGACATTTCTTAACTCCCATTTTCCTTTATTTAAAAAATTACAACAGTCCTTGTAATTAGAGCACAGGCAGTGCGTTCTCGCAACTCGTAACCCAGATGGTTCATTCGACAGGGAATTCATACTATTTAGTGTCACTTTTACGAATACAATATACAGTAGAGGAGGGTATTGATGGGAAATTTCCCATTAACTCAATCGAGCGGTACGCTCTCACATTTTCGTCACAAGAACAAAAGAGGACTCGAGCCAGTGACCACTCCGAATTGGTATGATACTAAACAGTCCTGATACCAGTCATCAGTGGTCCTTATACTTAGTAACCGTCGTGGGGTTATTCAGTAACTACCAACGAATAATCTAGTACAATATTAGCCTCTGTTTCTTCAGATTACTACCCCTCACACAACTCGTACAAAAAAATCAGAATAATTACATTTCGTGTACATTGTGTACATTACAAGTACAAGAGAACAAAATGTTAATGTAAGAGTGACATTCAGTGAAATTAATTTAAACTCTATAAATATAATAAACCTTCCTTCGGCACAAACAGAATATTTATTATAAATTATACTTACTGTCGCATTATGACACATAATAATTGAAGCCCATCCACATATTATATCCCAGGACTCACACCCAGATAATCATGGAATAGCAGTACGTATGGTATTACCCAAATTTTTGCCGTACAAACTTTGTGTACGGCAGATAAGATAAATATAAGACAGCCCCTCGCCACACTAACATATGCTAAGAAAATTATGTAAGAAAAATACGGGCATCTCCAAAAAATCCTCCCGTAATAATGAATTTTATTTTCCTCAGTTTTCGATTTTAACCTTAGGGTGAGACATACACTTGTGATGCATGAACAGACAAATCAACAGATGTACCGTCAATCACAACTGTATTTTCAGAGAGTATCTTTCATTGTCGGCATTTTCACGAAGCCACCATCAGGTACAGACATAAACAAAGAAACACCTTACATACATGCGTATGACACCTCATTAATTACAAATGCTTCGTATATAAACAGCATTTTTTATCTTACATTTTATAGTTGTAATTGACAAACGCTTTATAAAAAGGCCGAAACATGTAGCGAGTATTGTGCAACGAAGATACTATTTGCATGTACGATTGTTATTGACATTTCGCCTGATTACTGGCTATCTTAACCATTCATTTTCATTTATGCGATGTAAACTGTAAATCCGAAAGTAACATCCACCTTACATCTTTTTCAAAGTAACAGCCACCTTACATCTCTTTCAAAGTAACAGCCACCTTACATCTCTTTCAAAGTAACATCCACCTTACATCTCTTTCAAAGTAACAGCCACCTTACATCTCTTTCAAAGTAACACACACCTTACATCTCTTTCATATACTTGACCGAAGATAATATTAAAGTCTAAACATGCAATCAGTCAAAATAATATACATAATAAATTTATCATTAAGCCAACCGCAAACGTTACACAGCACTAAATTTGTTACTCAAATGCCAATCAATCTTTTAACGGTGAGTCATATTTAAAACAGTTTATAAAAAAATTACGTTCCAAACTTGCTTCCTTTCCCCTAACTACCCATTTTTACCGAAATCACAGAAATATAAAAAAGGTTGTTTATGTCACTCTGTGTAGATGATCTACACAGATTGACATAAACCAGGAGTCGTGTTGATACAATAATTCTCCTGATAATGGTCACATGGCTGCCCGAAACATGTAGAGAATAGTCATGTTTATACATGAAAAAATTATGCGTCAAATTAGTTACTTACAAGGATCATAATAGGATGTACAGTCAACAAATTTCTGTTTTTTAAATGCATAATTTGCACACACCGATGAGTTCCTGCAAAGGCTGTAACTCCTCCCGGTCATCTGAACACCAGCATCTCGAGCCCCCAGGAGGGTACACACGCGATTGAAACTAAATTAAACACGATTTATTAATCAAGCTCTCGTAATGACTAACGCTAAGGGCGAATTTATGTTTTGTGAATGAGGTTAATTCTCTGGAGCAAATGGCTTTGTGCAGCTTGAATGTACGATACGAGCGTTGTTACTTTGGCTGTTGCGTCTCATAACTGGAAGAACTGCACACAGACAGAAGATATCTCAGGTCACTGTGCGCTACACAGCAGGTCTCGTAACTTTCGGCTTTTACCTGATGAAGCAAGCACAGTCAGCTTTCGAAACGTCATTATGTTCCTTTCTAGAAACAAGAAGACGGAGGAATATAACTTACAATAATCTCATGTCTTTTCGATAATGTATTTCTGACACAGACACTGTCTACAGCCTGGCCAATGGAACACGAAGGTAGTACTTGTGACACACAGGGAGTTCAACTGAAAACCAAACCCAGGCGCACGATAAGCTAAAAAGTCTTACATTTTCTCATATGGTATATATAACACATAAAGTGACTTACTGTATTTTGTATTCAATGATCCGTGCACCGCGTAATATGTGTCAATAATTATCCAACAAGATGCAACAATATGCAAATTATTTATATCTGCAAACTGCTCTACATGTTTCGGGTGGTATCTCCACCCATCATCAGGAGCTCATATCACTGTATCTACAGTATCTGGCATTATTGTGACCGTTACTGTAGATACAGTGATATGAGGTCCTGATGATGGGTGGAGATACCACCCGAAACATGGAGAACAGTTTGCAGATATAAATAAACTGTATATTGTTGCATCTTGTTGGATAATTATAGACACATACCTTACTGTATTTTCATTTTTTTTCATTTTATTGCCGTGCAATGTGATAACAATATTTATTAAAACCAGCTAATTGCACATACTTGTCAAACCATTTAAAACCACATTATTGGATTAAAATGGATTTAAAATATCTCCTACATGTTTCAATCCCTCTATGGGATCATCCTCAGGGAGCATAAAATAATGTAG